>ENA-OQCZ01000024-OQCZ01000024.1-human-gut-metagenome-genome-assembly--contig:-NODE-24-length-124156-cov-9.333922_pt1 | contig 124156 bp, 103 predicted proteins | sample MGYA00242505_ERZ504594 | MGnify/ENA primary metagenome ERZ504594 (study PRJEB26092, sample SAMD00036329) | human gut metagenome | host: Homo sapiens | study: EMG produced TPA metagenomics assembly of... | reverse complement strand
GGTCAGGATGTCGAAGATCGAACTCACGGGGCCGAGTCCGAGCATGAAGCTCACGATGCCGCGCGCGTCCCAGGTGCGCGGGCGCGCCAGGAACGACTCGTCGACGTGATCCCAGGGCAGCGCGGCGCAGCTCACCGTGTACGCCATGCCGAGCAGGAGCAGCTGCAGCGCGCTCATGGGCAAAAACGGCAGGAACGCGGCCGCCGCCAGCACGGAGAGGACGTTGCCGAAGTTCGAGCTCGCGGTGGTCTTGATGTACTTGATGGTGTTGCCGTACGTGCGGCGCCCATCGACGATGCCATGGGCGAGCACGGTGAGGTCCTTCTTGAGCAAGATGATGTCGGCGCTCTCCTTGGCGACGTCGACGGCGGTGTCCACGGAGATGCCGCAGTCGCTCGCGCGCATGGCGGCGGCGTCGTTGATGCCGTCGCCCATGAAGCCGACGGTCTTTCCGCCGCGCTCGCGCAGCACGTTCACGATGCGCGCCTTCTGCAACGGCGAGAGCTTGGCGAACAACCCCGTGTGCTCGGCGCGCTCGGCGAGCTCCTCGTCGCTGAGCATGTCGATCTCGGCGCCGGTAAGCATGTTCCGGGCGTTGATGCCCACCTGCTCGCACACGGTTGCCGCCACGGCGGCGTTGTCCCCGGTGAGGACCTTGACGGTCACCCCCAGGCCGGAGAGCTCATCGACCGCCGCCTTGGCACTGGACTTGGGCGGGTCGAGGAACGCGAGGTAGCCGATGAGCGTCATGTCGCGCTCGTCTTCGGCGGTGAGGTCGCGGGCGGGCACGTCGTTTCTCTGTGCCACGCCCACCACGCGCATGCCGCGCTCGTTCAGGCCACGCACGCGGTCGAGGATCCGCTCCGCCTGCTCGGGTGTGAGCGGGAGGACGTCGGCGTCCACTTCGACCTCGCTGCAGACGTCGAGCATCTCCTCGACGGCGCCCTTGGTGATGAGCTGGCGCTTGCCCGTCCCGTCGACGACCACCACGCTCATGCGACGGCGGTCGAAGTCGAAGGGGATCTCGTCCACGAGTCGCCACTGCTCGCGCGCGGCGGCGATGGCATCAGCCTCGGGCGAGGTGCGCCGCGGGGCGGCGGGGGAGGCGCCCGCGCCGGCCTGACCGGGTGTCCCGGGCGAGGTGCGTCCGGCCCGCGCGTCCATGCTCCGACCGCCCGCCGCCAGCGCCTCGGCGCGCTCGATGATGGCCTCGTCCATGAGGTTGCGCAGGCCCGTCTGGAACAGGCTGTTGAGGTAGGCGTGGCGCAGCACGCGGTCGCTGGGCGCGCCGAGCACGTCGAGATGGCGCTCGAGCACGATCTTGTCGCGCGTGAGGGTGCCGGTCTTGTCGCAGCACAGCACGTCCATCGCGCCGAGGTTCTGGATGGAGGAGATCTCCTTGACCACGACGTCCTTCGCGCGCATGGCCTCGGCGCCGCGCGCCAGGCACGTCGTCACGATGACGGGCAGCATCTGCGGGGTGATCCCCACGGCCACGGAGATGGAGAACAGCAGCGCGTCGAGCCAGTCACCTTTGGTGAGGCCGCAAAGCACGAAGACGATGGGGCACATGACGAGCATGAAGCCCACGAGAACGCGGGAGACCGAGGCCACGCCGGCATCGAAGCTCGTGGTGGTGGGCCGCGCGTCGAGGGCGCTCGCGATGCCGCCGAGGTAGGTGCGGGCACCGGTGGTCACCACCACGCCCGTGCCCGAGCCGCTCTGCACGGTCGTTCCGGCGAAGGCGAAGTTCGTGCAGTCGTCGATGACGAGCGCGCGGCCCGCCGGCTCGGCTATGGCCGCCGGCGTCTTCTCGACGGGGTCGGACTCTCCGGTGAGCGCCGCCTGGGTGAGGAAGAGGTCCTTGGCGGTGATGATCCTCAGGTCGGCGGGGATGATATCGCCCGCGGCGAGCTCGATGAGGTCACCCGGGACGACATCTGCCAGCGGGATCTCGGCAGCTCCGGTGTCCTCGCGCACGCAGCGGCAGGTGATGGAGACGAGGCCCTTGAGGGCGTCGGCCGCCGCCGCACCGCGCGTGTCCTGCCAAAACGAAATGCCACCGGAGATGAGCACCATCACTCCGATGATGATGGCGGTGGAGGGGTCCTCGTCACCGGGGGCGGCGAGGTAGACGTTGGTGTAGAGCGAGATCGCCGCCAAGGCGAGCAAGATGAGGGTGAACGGCGTGAGGAACGCGCGGGAGAGGCGCGCGGCGAGTGGGTCGTGGTGCTCGGGCGCGATGATGTTGGCGCCGTGCACGGAGCGGATGCGATGGGCCTGCTGCTCGGTGAGCCCGCGCGGGCCGCAACCGAGCAGGTCCATGACCTCCGCGGCGTCGAGCATCCCGATGTGCGCGATCTCGGGGTCGAGGCCCTCGGTGCGGCGCGCGGCGGCTGCCGAACTCACGCTGTGGCGGACATGCGCACTCACACTGCCGATGATGCGGTGGATGCCGCGGCGCATATGGGTCTTTGTGGGGCGGGCGATCCCGGAGACCGCGAGGGGGTTACGGCCGAGGTTCGCCTGCTCGTTTTGTACGGTGTGCTTCATCCAGGTCATGAGGCACCTCCTTGACGTCGTGCTCAGCGCTGCTGAGCCGGTTGTCCAATTACCGGGGAGGTGCGCCCATGCAGAAACGGCGATGCGACGTTTGCGAGACGTTGCGTTGGAATTCAGGATGGGAAATGCGCCGAAAGGATGCTCTCGAAGCACAAACGAGCCGATTGTGGCAGTTTCAGGCAGCGAGAGTTAACTCTCGCGGAGCTCGTTGCTCGTCAGTTGTCTTCGATGTCCGCGACACGCTCGGTGCCGTCATGGCGCAATCGGGGTTTCGCCGTCTGCGGGGCGCAGCTACTGGCAGGGTGGTCCATGACGCACCTCCTTCAATGTCACGGCCGTGGCCTTCTTTGAGAATCGGACGCTAGTGTAGACCGGCCTACATGGTTGTCAAGCGCGATTCTACTCTAATCCATAAATTAGGTAGGTTTGTAAAGGAAGGGTAAAGCTGCGGAGCTGATAACCTCAATTTGGGGCAGGCATGCAATCGAGGCCGAGGAATCAAGACCCTGAACCGAGGATAAGCTGATGGCTATCGGTTAAATCTTCGCGGTGCTATCGCGCGCTGTGCGCATGGCATATGCTGTACAGGTGCCGGACATCATGACGTGGCCGGCGCGAGAAGAGGGGAGAGGTTCGTGCAGCGCGCGAAACAGGTTTCCGAGTCCATCGAGCTCGGCATCATCTTGGCTTTGGTCGGCGGTTTCATGGATGTGTACTCGTACATGGGGCGCGATGGCGTGTTCGCCAACGCGCAGACGGGCAACATCCTGCTCGTGGGCGTGCATCTCTCGGAAGGCGATTTCGCCGTTGCCATGCGCTATCTACTCCCGGTGCTGTGTTTCTCCGTTGGCATCATGCTGAGCGACCTCGTGCATGAGCGCTTCGCGAGTGTCATGCATTGGCGGCAGCTCACCGTGCTCGTCGAGGCGGTCATCCTGCTCGGCGTCGGCCTGCTCTCGTCTGAGTACAACATACTCGCCAACGGCCTCACGTCGCTCGCCTGCGGCATGCAGGTCGAGAGCTTCCGCAAGATCCACGGGCGTGGCATCGCCACCACCATGTGCATCGGCAACCTGCGCAGTGCCCTGCAGAACGTCGACGACTACATCATCACGCACCAGCGCGGTTTCCTCATGAACGGAGTCCTGTACTTTGGTGTCATCGCCGTGTTCGTGTGCGGCGCCGTGCTGGGCAATTGGTGTCTCGAGCGTTTCGGCCTGTCCGCCATCGGCATCTGCTCACTGCTGCTGCTCGCGGCGTTCTTCTTGATGTTCACCGACCGCGAGGCGGCGGCGGAGTAGGCCCCGGCGTGCCTTGGCCCGCCGCAAATGGCCCGCGTACAATCTACTGCACATGGGTAGAATAGTATCACTACAGTGATATAGCTAGGAGGCCCCATGGAGTTGTGGCACGGATCACCGGAAATCGTGTGGACGCCCCTGCGGGGGCTGTGCCGGCCCTACAACGATTATGGGCCAGGGTTTTACTGCACGCCCCATGCTGAACTGGCGCGCGAATGGGCGTGCCCGCAGCGCGGGAAAGACGGTATCGCCAATCGCTATGAGCTCGATCTAGGCGGGCTGGGCGTCCTCGACCTAGAGGCGGAAGGGTGCTCCGTGCTGACCTGGCTCGCGGTGCTGGTGAGTAATCGCCCCGTGCAGGTTTCGAGTCCGATCGCGCGTGACGGTATGGAATACCTTCGCCGTGTGTTCGGCATCGACCTCGAGCCGTACGACGTTGTTCGCGGTTACCGGGCGGATGACTCGTATTTCTCGTTTGTCCGGGCGTTTTTGAACAACACGCTGTCGGTTGCGCAGGTCGGTCGTGCCATGCGGCTTGGGGGACTGGGGAGTCAGGTGATGGTGCGCAGCGAGCTCGCCTTCGGACGGCTTTGCTTCCGGGGATATGAGACGGTCCCCGCATGTGAGTATTATCCGCTCCGCATGTGCAGGGACGCGTCGGCGAGAAGAGCGTTTCAAGACGAGCGCGCGGCGGCGGATCTGGACGGTCTGTACATTCGCGACATTCTGCGCGAGGAGGTGGGCCCTGATGATCCGCGCATACGATGAGGTGTACCTGTCTGACGCGATGAACACGTTGGGCGAGTTTTTCGACTACGCGGTGAACGACCACGGTGCCGAGGGGGACGAGATCGCCGACCTGTTCTGCATGAGCGAACTGGCACGGTCGTTTGGCCGAGGCGAGCCATGGGCCGTCGCCGGCTTGTGCGGATGCGAGCTGTTCGTACGCCTGAGCAGGGAGTTCGGATATTCCGTTGAGGGATTGGTCGCTCCTTGCGCGCGCATGGGGAAGACGCGGGAGTACTGGCTCGGCTGGATTGCTGCGTATGTGCAGTGGAGGCTGGACGTGCCCTTCGACAGGCTGTTTTCTGCCGTGCCATACGACGAGCTGCTGGCCATGTACGATCCGTGGCACGAGGCGTCCGAAGAACGGGTGGCGAAGCTTGTTGCAGAGAGAATCGAGCAGGCGAGAGGGGAGACGCGTCTCGCCGCGATGCGCAAGCGCCTGGGGCTGAGCCAGCGCGAGTTGGCGCATCGGTCGGGGGTGTCCTTGCGTTCCATCCAAATGTACGAGCAACGAAACAAGGACATCAACCGCGCCCAGGCATGTTCGGTGGCGGCGCTATCCCGCGTCCTACATTGCACCATGGAGGATCTACTTGAGGTCGAGCTGGGGGAGTCGGCGATATAGGCGTCCAACGGTTGGCGGCAATTCCAGTTCTATTGCATGTCCACCGCTCTCCCCGTCACGAACGGCCGGAGATCTGGGATGTCGGATTATTTGCAACGAATAGACCCCTGAATCGAATATAGAAGTAGATGGGGAGGTGATGAGATGGAGCTGGGAAGCGTCTTTGGTTTGGACGAGGCGCGCGGGGCAAACGCGGCGGCGCGGCGCGATGCGCGGCTGGTACGGGCGATTGTGCGCACGGGGTCGCGCGCCAAGGCGGACACGCTGGTGCGCGCGTATTACGACGAGATGCTGCGGTTCGCACTGAGGCAGATCACATCCGCGGAGGACGCGCGCGACGTGACGCAGGAGATTTTCGTGGCGGCGCTGCGTGGACTGCCGGGGTTCGACCCGCGGCGCGCCTCGTTTCGCACGTGGCTCTATCGCATCGCCTCGAACAAGGTGATCGATTGGCTGCGATCAAGCCGTTCGGCGTCCGCAACGGTGTCGCTGGAGGAGCTCGACTGCGAGGTTTCCGATGGATGCGACGAGATGGGGGAACTGTCGGAGCTCGCTGCGAATTCCGCGCGAGCCGCCCGCATCGGCGAGCTCCTCTGCACCTATCCGGATGACGTGCAGCGCATCGTGCGGTTGCGCGTATATGCGGAGCGTCCATTCGGCGAGATCGCGGAGGTCGCAACGGCATGGTGCTGCATTGCGTTCCGCCGTCAAATGCGTTGTGATCTCAAGACGAGGTGAGCGTCGGGGAGGCAGGTGGGCTACTTGACCGCACGCACCACGGTGCCGCCGCCCAAGACGACGTCGCCGGCATAGACCACGACGGCTTGGCCGGGGGCGATGCCGCGTTCTGGTTCGTCGAAGACGAGCTCGAACGTGGCATCGTCGCCGCTCGTCGCCCGGCATAGGCGCGCAGGCTGGGCGGGGTGGCGGTAGCGGATCTTGGCGCGAACGGGGAGACCCTCGGCCCCCGCCTCATCCAGCAGTTCTTCCATGACGCGAGCAGGTGCGCTCCAGATCCAGTCGTCCGCGATGAGCCCGTGCGCCATGAGGTCCTCGACCTCGCCCAGGGTGACGGTATTCGCCACGGCGTCGATGCCCGTCACGTAGACGGGGTGCGCGCATGCCACGCCCAGGCCCTTGCGCTGGCCCACGGTGTAGCGGATGGCGCCATGGTGGCGCCCCAGCACCTCGCCGTCTGTGTTCACGATGTCGCCCTCAGGCAAAGACACGCCGTTGCGTTGCTCGATGTAGGTCGCGAAGTCGTTCTTGGGCACGAAGCAGATGCCCTGGCTGTCGCGTTTCCCGGCGTTCTCGAAGCCCTGCTCGCGAGCGATGCGGCGCACGTCGCGCTCCTTGAAGAGGCCCCCGAGCGGTAACAGCACCCGTGCGAGGCGCTCCTGCGTGAGCGAGTACAGCACGTAGCTCTGGTCCTTCGAGGGGTCGAGCGCACAGGAAAGCGCGCGCGCGGCCTCCGTCCCGTCGTGTCGATTGACGATGGCGGTGAGCAGGTCCGCCTCGGTTGGGGGGATGTCGGCGTACGGGGCATGGTCGAGCGCGCCGATCTGCGCGTAATGCCCCGTGGCGATGTAATCGCAGCCGCGCTCGCGGGCATGTGCCAGAAGCGCGCCGAACTTCATATGTCGATTGCAGTCGATGCAGGGGTTGGGCGTCCGTCCCGCCTCGTAGGTGTGCACGAACTTCTCCACCACGCGCCGTTCGAAGGTCGCGCGCATGTCGATGACCTCGTGGGCAAAGCCCAGGCGGTGGGCGATGGCGGCGGCGTCATCGGCGTCCGAGCCGCTTCCGCACGCCCCCGGCGCGGCGTCGCCGTGCAGCAGCATGGTCGCGCCGAGGCAATCGTAGCCCTGCCTCTTGAGCAGGAAGGCGGTGACGCTCGAGTCGACGCCGCCGCTCATGGCGACGAGTACGCGCTTACGGGTCATGGGGCTCCTCGGTGTTCGGATGGTCGATATGGGTGCAGGCGCGGCTGCCTACTCGGCGAAGAGCGCCGTGGAGAGGTAGCGCTCGCCCGTGTCGGGCAGGAGGGCGACAATGGTCTTTCCCGCATTTTCGGGACGCTTCGCGAGCTCGAAGGCTGCCCATACGGCGGCGCCGGAGGAGATGCCCACCAGTACGCCCGCTTTGCGCGCGAGCGCACGGCCCGTTGCGAGGGCGTTCTCGTTCTCTACGGGAATGATCTCATCATAGACCGCGGTGTCGAGCACCTTTGGCACGAAGCCCGCGCCGATGCCCTGGATGGCGTGCGGGCCCGCCGCGCCGCCCGAGAGGACCGGCGAGCTCGCGGGCTCGACCGCGACGACGTGGACGTTGGGGTTGCGGGACTTGAGGTAGCGACCCACGCCGGTGATGGTACCGCCGGTGCCCACGCCTGCGACGAAGATGTCGACCGCCCCATCGGTGTCCTCCCAGATCTCGGGGCCGGTCGTGGCCTCATGGGCGGCGGGGTTGGACGGGTTGGTGAACTGGCCGGCGATCCAGCTCTTCGGCGTGGCTGCCGCCAGCTCTTCGGCGCGTGCGATAGCGCCCTTCATGCCCGCGGAGCCCGGGGTGAGGACGAGCTCGGCACCGTAGGCGGCCAAGAGGGCGCGGCGCTCGGCACTCATTGTCTCGGGCATGGCGATGATCAGGCGGTAGCCACGCGCGGCGGCCAGCGCGGCGAGGCCCACGCCGGTATTGCCGCTCGTGGGCTCGATGATGGTGTAGCCGTCGTGCGGTGCGATGAGGCCCGCCGCCTCGGCCTCGTTCAGCATGTTGAGCGCTACGCGGTCCTTGACGGAGCCGGCGGGATTCTGGCGCTCGAGCTTGACGAGGACGCGCGCGTTGACGTTGGCCTCGCGCTCGAGTTGTGTCAGCTCCAGCAAGGGGGTATGTCCGATCAGCTGGTCGATGGATGCGTAGACGGCACTCATGGCGATCTCCTAACGTGAGGCCCCGCCCTCTGAGGGGGTGAGGTGCTTGCCTGTATGATACACGCGGACCATGGTACGCACCCCTTCAATTACATACCAATTATATAGGGAATAGGTAATCAATCTGAAACATGACGTTCATTTCCGCAGGAGTCGGCTGAAAAAACCATCGTTGCCTATAAAGGAAAGGGGGTTGTCTGTTATCCTTCGACATACCGGACCACTGCGAAGGGAGCACGGACATCATGTTGGTCTCCACAAAGGGACGCTATGCCCTGCGCGTCATCGTCGATCTTGCAGAGCACGCTTCGGAGGGCCGTATTCCGCTCAGGCAGATTGCCGACCGTCAGGGAATCTCGGAGAAGTACCTCGAGAACATCTTGTCGACGTTGGTACGTCACGGTATCTTGTCGGGGCTGCGCGGCAAAGGCGGCGGTTACTGTCTCACGCGTGAGCCCGATCAGTTCACGGTGGGGGAGGTCCTGCGTCTGACCGAGGGCTCGCTTTCTCCCGTGTCGTGTCTGAGCGAAGATCACAACACCTGCGAGCGCGCGGCTACCTGCCGCACGATTCATGTGTGGAGGGAACTCGATCATCTCATCGAGGACTATCTGGAGGGCGTGACCATAGCCGATCTGATGTGCGCTCATCCGGAGGCGGAAGAATAGCCGGCCGCTTGCCTTAATCCTCGGTCACCACGCCGAGAATCGTGCACATGATGCTCACGATAATGCTGCCTATGAGCGCAGATCCGAATCCGGCAATGGAGATACCCGAACCGAGCAGATTCACTGAGAGCCAGCTTGCGAGTTCGAGCATGAAGCTGTTTACCACCAGCTGGAAGAGCCCCACGGTAAGACACGTGAGCGGCAGCGAGATGACGGTGATGAGAGGCTTGACCAACGAGTTGACCAAGCCGAGAAACAGCCCGACGAACGCGAAGCTGAGCCAGGGATCCGCCGCTCCGAACGGAGCGATGCCGGGGACGAGGAACGTGGCGATGGCGATGGCGATGGACGTCAAGAGCCAGTTGAGGAAAAAGCGCATGAGAGGCCTCTCGGTCTGCGTGCGACTCGGATACGCGATGACGGATCCGAGGACGTGGCGCGCACGCTAAGATAATGGTACGCGGCCGTGGCATCGCCATGGCCGTTCTCGGATATTCTACCCAAAGCCCCGTCATTCCGACGGACGTGCGAGGAACGCCATGCAGCAGTACACCTATGCGCAGATCGAGACGGCGGAGCCCTATCCCGGCGAGGACGGCTCGCGCGTCATCTCATTTTTCGTCTTCAACACCGATGTGCACTTCCACGTGTATTGCGGGGACGGTCGCGAGAGGTCGGAAGACGAAGGTGCCGGGCGTACCGTCGAGGCACTCGATGGCGCCTTGCGGGCATGCCGGGATCGGTGCCTCTTCTTTGAGCGCCATCTATCGCGGACCCGATCGGATTCGGATATCTCCCGCGCCCATGCCGCCTCCCCCCATCCGATCGATGTCGCGCCCGAGACGGCCGAGCTTGTGCGCCTGGCTTGCGGGTACTGCGCGCGAAGCCGGGGCTGCTTTGACATCACCATGGGGACGGTGACGCGCCTGTGGGATTTTCACGAGGGAGTTGTTCCGAGCGCCCTGGAGCTTGCCCGTGCGTTGCCACATGTGGACATCGGCGCGATACGCGTGAGCGCGCCCGACGAGGCGCCCTGGCTTGCCATCGAGGACCCCGCATGCTCTCTCGACGTAGGCGGGGTCGCCAAGGGCTACATTGCCGACGATCTTGCTCGGCTGCTCGTGGCCCACGGCGTCGAGCGCTTTGCGATCAACTTGGGCGGTAACGTGGTCGTGCGCGGCGGACGTCCTGCCGATGGGGCGTCGCGCCCTCCCGTGCATGCCGGTGACCCTTGGAAGATCGGCATCGTGAATCCGCGCGACCCCGCCCACTATCGCGCAATCGTGGACGTGGCGAATGGGTCGGTCGTGACGAGCGGCCTGCACGAGCGCCGCTTTTCGAAAGGCGGACGGACGTATCACCACATACTGAGTCCCGTTGACGGCATGCCCACGCACACGGACGTCACGAGCGCGACGATCATCGCCGACCGTTCGCTTGACTGCGATGGCTATTCGACGACGGTGCTCATGCTCGGCATGGATGAGGGGCTCGCCTTTGCCGAGAGCATCGATGGCGTCGAGGCGGTGCTCATAAGTGATGCGGATGAGGTGCGCTGGACATCCGGAATTGCCGAGCGTCTCTCACTCGTCCCCACGCTCCCAAGCTGGTGACGCGTGCCGCTCGCGGATGACATCGGTGCTTTAGCACGCTAGTGTGCTAAACTTCGCCTTGGCAGTAGGGTTACTGCCAAGTACATTGATGATGCCTGGTGGTGACCATGAATATAGAAAAGATGTTCGAGCGACCCGATGTCGATCAGCTCGTCGAGGCGTTCCGTCTCGTCGAGGGCCCCGATGAGATTCGCGCATTCCTCACCGACCTGTGCACGCCGCGCGAGATCTGCGACTTCGCGCAGCGCCTGCAGGTCGCCCGTTATCTCGACGAGGGAGAGCCCTATGTTGAGGTGCAGGCGCGCACGGGAGCCTCGTCGACCACGGTGAGCCGCGTTTTCCCAAAGGGCACATCAACGGGGCAGTAGGTACGCGGCTATCGCGGTATCCTCGTCAAGCTCGGCGATAATTAGCGCGTGCCGACAACTGCCAAAGCCCGCCCCTCGCAGTCACGAGATTGCGGGGGGCGGTTTCTTTTGCGCGGCGGACGGGGACCAACCGCCGCATCGATCGCATGGGGTTTGCCCGCGCCACACGAACGTGTCCGCGCGGGCGTGTAGGATGGAATGACGAGACTTCTATCGAGGATGGGGACATGGGGCTGAAGGTTTACACGACGCAATCCGCATCGGCGCTCACGGGCGCCGAGGTATCGTTGCTTGCAGGAGCGGCGCGCGAGCACGGCCGCGCCACGCTGCTGGTGCCCACGTTCGCCGAGCGCGACCTGTGCCGCCGCGCCCTGGCCGACGCGCATGTCGGCACGGGCGTCGACGTGGCGACGCCCACGACGTGGATCGAGGGGATGTGGGAGCTGTTCGGCGACGGGCGCCGCATCGTGGCTCCGCTCGAGCGCCGCATGCTCGTCGCCGCGCTCATGGCCGGCCGCAGCGCCGCCTTTATCGCGCCCCTGCGGGACAATCCGGGCACGGTGCGGCTCGTTTGCCAGATTGCCGAGGCGCTGCTGCCCGAGATCGCCGCCCCCGCGGCGTCGGGAAAGGAACTGCCCGAGGCCGGCAATGACGCCGAGCGCATCGTGTTCTCATTGGTGCGCGATTACGCCGGCATGCTCGAGGCGCGCGGGCTCGTCGAGGCGTCGGAGGCCGCCCGCCTCTTGGCGCGGCTCGTCGACTCCGAGGCGCCCGCGTGCGCGCGTTTCGTCGCCGTGCGCGACGTCTCCCGCCTGCCCGGATATGTGATGCGCCTGTTGATGGCCGTCGCCGGCGTGGGCGAGGCAGCTGTGCTGCTCAACCCCGACCAGCGATCCCTCGTCGCGGGACTGCCCACCCCCGTCGAGGTGGTCGGGCTCGATGCGCTCGCATCTGCCCCGCGCTTCCAGGGCGACCCCGAGTTCCTCGAGGTCGCGGGCCCGCATGCTCGCGGAGCCGCCTACGCGCGCGCCATCAGCGGGCTCGTGGCGGACGGCCGTGATGTGGTGGTTGCCTCCGCTCGACCGTCAGACGTGTTCGATGAGGTCTCGCCCCGTTTGGCGGCTCGTGGGATCTGCTCGGAGTGCGCTCTCGTGGCACGGTTCGGTGACACCGAGGTCGGCCGTCTCTTCACCTCCCTGTCCGACGTGGTCGCCCGCATGAAGGAGGCGGGGGAGGACCCCGAACGCGCCGCGACGTGGTGGCCCGCGCCGGAACTCACCGATTGGCTCTATTCGCCGCTCTCCGGCATGGACTCCAATTCCGCGCGGAAGTTCGATAAGAAGGTCCGCTCCAATCGCTCCCTGACGCCCGAGGTGGTTCTGCGCACCTTGCAGAGCTACCAGAGCCAGACCGCGACCATGCGCCAGCGCTCCGAGCATTCCGGGCCCTATGCCCAGGTCCCCGCCGTCTGCGCGAGCGTCGTCTCGTATCTGTGGCAGGAGCGCCCCGTTTCGGCACTCAAGGCCATGTGCGCCGTCGCTGCGGCGCTTCCCCCGAGCGCCTTCGGTTGGAGGGACGGGTCGGTCCGCGCCGGCGTCGAGGCCACCATGGCCGCCAAGGCCATCGAGGCCCTGGCGGATACTGCCCGTGAGATGGACGTCCCCCAGTCCGTGGCCGTGACGGTGTTGGACGGCCTAACCGTATCCGCCCGTCGTCGCGCCAAGTCGAGCGGCTTCGCGCATGCGGGCCCCGATGGGGGCGCGACGGCGCCCTGCGTGCGATTCATGACGCTCGCCGATGCCGCCCTGCTGCCCACGGGCTCCGTGGACGCCGTCTTCATCGCCGATGTCGACGTCGACAATTTCTCGCTCGCGCACGAGGAAGGGGCCCTCGAGGCCCTTTCCGCCAAGCTCGGCGTCGCTCCCGTCGAGCTCGAGCCGGCTGCCCGCCTGCGCGACCTGTTCGACCGGGCGTTGGCCGCGGCGCGCTTTCGCGCAATCCTCGCCCGCGTCACGCATGACCGCCAGGCGAAGGACCGTTACCCCGCCGCGATGTGGACGGAGCTGGCGGCGGCCGTTCGCGCGTCGGGGCGCGTCGCGGATGTCGTCTCGGCGGGCGAGGGCGATATCGTGGGGGATCTCGACATCGCCGCCGGCGCCGGCCTGGCTTGCGAGCGGGTGGCGTGCCTGCCCCCGCAGGAGCTGGGGAAGGACGCCCTCCGTCATCTGGTACTGTACCAACGCGACCCCGCCGACCCGTCCCGTCTCGTGCCGCGCCAGCTGTCCGCCTCGCAGATCGAGAGCTATGCGACCTGTCCGCTGTGCTGGTTCATCTCATCGCGCGTCCGCCCCCAGTCGCTTGATGCGGGGTTCGGCAATATGGAGAAGGGCAATTTCGTTCACGACGTCATGCATCGCCTGCACGCCGAGCTCATCGAGGAAGGGATCCCGCGCGTCACGCTCGAGAATCTCGCGGGGTGCCTGGAGAGGCTGCGGAGCGTGTTCGATCGCGTCCGAGCCGAGCATGCGCGCAACAAGACCTCGAGCTCCGGCGCGCTCGTCGCGCACTCGGCCCTCGAGCGCGCGCAGGTGGATGAGATCCTTCCGCAGCTCGAGGCGGTGGTCCGGTACGAGGCCGAGGCGCTCGCGCCCTTTGCGCCGGAATACCTCGAGTACTCTTTCAACGGCCTCGGGGTCGAGTACGCCGGGCGCCCGCTCGGCGGGCGCATCGACCGCGTGGACGTCGATGCCGAGGGACGCGCGATGGTCATCGACTACAAGCACCGCGCCGACGTCAACGCCTTCAAGCTCTCCGACCCCACGGTGGCGAAGCGCGACGGCACCGTCCCGGCGGATGACCCCGACTGGCTGCCCGAGCATACGCAGTCGCTCATCTACGCGCAGGCGTTGCGTCACTCCGAGCTCGCCCTCGACGCCCGCGGAGCCCTCTATTTCTCGACCAAGGGCGGCGCCCCCGCCATGCGTGGCGCCGTTTCCGAGGAATTCGCCGAGGTCGAGCGTGGCGATGGCCGCGTGCCCGGCCTGCGGACGGGCTTCCCCGACACCGAACGCGGCGGTTCCATGAGCTTTGACGAGCTGCTCGACCGCGTCGAGCGGACCATCGCGCGCAAGCTCGACTCCCTCGAGGCGGGAGACGTGGCGGCGGCGGAGAAGCCAGGCGCGCGGTGCGCGTTCAATCACGACCTTGGATTCGAGCGGAGGGACGCTTAAACGATGGATCTTTCCACCCTCATGCCGCAGCAACGCGACATCGTGACTACCCTCGACCGCCCGCTGTTCGTTTCGGCGGGCGCGGGCTCGGGCAAGACCTTCACCCTCACGCGCAGGATCTTGTGGGCGCTCTCGCCCGAGTCTGGACCCTTCATCCGGAGCCTCGACCAGGTGCTCGCCATCACGTTCACCAAGGATGCGGCGGCCGAGATCCGCGAGCGCGTCCGTGGCGCCCTTATCGAGGAGGGGATGGCCGACGTCGCCCTGCAGGTCGACGACGCCTGGATCTCGACCATTCACGGCATGTGCTCGCGCATTCTACGCGCCCATGCGCTCGAACTCGGCCTCGACCCCGAGTTCACGGTGCTGGATGAATCCGTCTCCGGCCCACTCATGGATCGGGCGGTCGATGCCGTGATCGGCCGTGAGCGGGACGGTTTGGGCGCGCTGAGGGAGTGGTTCCCGCTCACCGGCGAGCTCGACCCTTCCGGTTTCGAGGCGGGCACGAGTGCCAGGCGCCTGGTGCGCGTGCTGCTCGAGCGCGCGAGCGCCTCGCGCCACGGCTTCGACGACATCGATTTCGTCCGCGGCACGGCGGACTTCTCCGGCCTCATGGACGCCTATCGCCAGTGCCTCGGCGCGAGTGCCAAGGCGGCAGAGACCGCGCGCATCGCGCTGGACGCCCTCGAGGCGTACGAGAGCGGCCCCCAGACGCGCGGCGACCTCGCTTCCTGCATGCTCGCCTGCGGCATGCCCCGTCCGAGCAAGGCCTTTCCCAAGGAGCAGGTTGCCCTGCTCAAGGCGGAGGCGGCCGATGCCTTCGTCAACGCCTATCTGGCCCTCGGCGGCCCCGCACTCGATGAATTGCTCGCGCTCGCCCGCGCCGTCGGCGACGAGTATGCCGCCCTCAAGGCGGAGCGCTCGGCGCTCGACAACAACGACCTCCTCCGTCTCACCTATGAGGCGCTGCGCGACCATGCCGACATCCGCGAGGCGTACGCCGGCAAGTTCGCGATGGTCATGATCGATGAATTCCAGGACACCGACCAGCAGCAGGTCGACCTCATCAACTTCCTTACGGGCGAGGGCGGTCGCGCCCTGTGCACCGTCGGCGATGCCCAACAGTCCATCTATCGATTCCGCGGCGCCGAAGTCGAGGTCTTCCGTCGCGCGCAGCGCCGTATCGAGGATGATGCGGCCGCGGGATCCGTAGGATCCGTGGTCGAGCTCGTCAAGAACTTCCGAAGCCACGCCGAGGTGCTCGAGTACGTCGCCCGCATCTTCGACGGCGGGAAGGGCGGCATCATGCCGGGCTTCCTCGATTTGCTCCCGCACGACGGGCGCGTCGACGGTCTGCGGGTCGCGGGCGCCTCGCGTCGTCAGGCCCTGCTTGTCGCGGGCGGCACCACCGAGGAGCGCACGGCGGCCAAGGCCGAGGCCATCGCCCGCCGGTTCCGCTCACTCGCCGATGCCGGTCAGCCCGTGGGGGGCATGGTGCTGCTGCTGGGCGGCATGCCCCGCGCCGGCGTGTACGCGGACGCGATCCGCGCGCAGGGTCTCGACTGCGTGATCAGCGGCGGATCGGTGTTCGCCTCCACGGAGGAGGCCAAGACCGTCCGCGCGCTCGTGCACATGCTCGGCAACCTGGCCGATACCGCGCAAGGCCTCGCCCCCGTGCTCGCCTCGCCGCTGTTCGCCCTGGGCGTCCAGGAATTCCTTGCCCTGGCCACGGCATGGGATACGCAGACCGGCGAGACTCGTCGCCGCAATATCGAGCTCGGCATTCTCGTCGATGACGACGCACCGGGCTTCGGGGAGCTTCCGCTGCTCGCCCGTGCCCGAAGCGTCCTGCGCCGGGCTCTCTCGCGCCTGGGGAAGGACCCGCTTACTTCGATCGTGCGCGATGTGGTCAACGAGTCCGGTTGGATGGTCCGTCTCGCCGAGCGGGGGGCGGAGGGCCGCGCGCAGGCTGCGAATGTCCTGAAGGCCATCGACGCCGTGGCGGAGGCCGAGGCCGAGTTGGGCAACGCGCCGCGCCAGGTGGCGCTCGCCTTCGACCGTTTCCTGGCGGGCAAGCAGGCACCCGGCGCCCTCAACGAGGAGGGGGGCAACGCGGTGCGCATCATGACGGTGCACGCCTCCAAGGGCCTCGAGTTCCTCGTAGTCGCGGTGTCGGAGTGCTTCGGCATCCGATCCAACTCCGATCGCATGCAGTCCGCCCGCCGCGATGACGGCACGATCGGCCTCGTCGCCCTGCCCGGCCGTTTTCCGAGTTGCCGCGATTCGTCCGGCTCCTTCGTCGACGGCGCCGAGGTGGAGAAGCAATTCAAGAAGTATCTGAGCGGATCGGGCGCCACGGGGCCCTGGCTCGATGCGAGCTTGGTCGACGATGTGTGCGCGACTGGATCGGCCGCCGAGGCATGGCTGTCCATGCGCAACGAGGAGGACCGCCTCGCACTCGAGGAGCGGGCCCGTCTGCTGTACGTCGCGATGACGCGCGCCCGCGAGGTCTGCCTGCTCGCGATGGATGTGCCCGTTGGCCGCGGCAAGGACGCGGCTCTCGCCCTCAGGCCCGAGTTGGATCTCACGCAAGCCGTGCTCGAGCGCATCCTGCCCGATGAGGGCGCCTCGCTCGCGTGCGACCGCCTCGTGTTCGACAACGCCCAAGCGGGCGATTTCGAGCTGATCGCCCTCAGGGACTTCTCGTATGGCGGCGCCGCATACGAGGCGAATGCCGAGCCGGCCGATGCAGAGGCCTCGGTTGCGGACGCCCCGGCACCCGAACCGACGGATTCCTTCACGCTCGTCGAGCCGGCGAGTGTGTACATGCGCGTCGTGCCCGCCGAGCGCGCCCCACGTGATTCGTACAGTTATTCATCGATCTCCGCCGAGTTGCACGAGGAGGGGGAGGACCGTGCGGCCGCCGCCGGGGCTCCCGAGGGCGATGACATCGATGAGGCGGTCGCGCCGAGCGAGGTCGACGCCCTGCGCGATGAGCGCGAAGAGAGGGCCGCTCTGTCGCGTGCCGGAGACCCGACCGCCCTGGGTAGCGCCTTCCATGCCGCATGTCAGTGGTTGATCGAACTTGATCGCGTCGATTTGCCCGCCGAGCGCGCTGACGCCCTGTGCCGCTACTGGGGCTGCACGCCCGCCCAGCGCGAGCGCTTCGATGCCGCGGTCGCGCGCTGGCTTTCGAGCGATGTGCGCGCCGAGGCACTTGCCTGGCCGTGCCGCCGTGCCGAGGTGCCGTTTTACACGCTGGGCATGGACGGGCTCGTGGGGCGCTTTGGGCCTTATGCCGAGGGCGCCATCGACTTGCTGTGCACCGACCCCGCTCGCCCCGGTCATGCCCTGCTGATCGACTACAAGACCGGTGGGAGCCCGGACGAGACGCCCGGGCGGCTGCATGAGAAACACCGCCTGCAGGCCGAGGTGTACGCCGACGTCCTGCACAAGGCCGGCTTCGAGCGCGTGACGCTCAAGTTCGTGCGCGTCGAGGTACCCGACCCCGTCGACCCCGCGCAGCCCCAGGTCGTCACGTACGAGCTGTGATGCTTCCGATGAAACCCGCAAAATCGAGGTCGGGGGCGATCACTATGGCCGCTTGCCCCCGCGGTCAACTCGCTTGTTCGATGAGGTCTCTGTTCGGATCGCCTTGTGGCGGCAAACGGTAGCACAACTCGACAAAACTTCCGGAAATCGCGAAGTTTTTGCTACTTGTGCTACCGTTTGCCCTCGCGCCCCCGGTCGCGTAATCGAACACACTGTGTGCCTTCCACGAGCCGGGGGCGCACATGCGTTCTGTCCGCTCGCTCGGTTAGAATCAATAGCGTTCGAAATGGGGTCGAAGGGCCTCGAGGATATTCTCAGCACATCAGTTAGGAGCCATAGCACATGGCATTCGTCCACCTGCACAACCATACCGTCTACTCCATGCTCGACGGCGCGACGCGCATCGGCGACATGGTCAAGCGCGCGGTCGATCTTGGCATGCCCGCCGTGGCAATCACCGATCACGGCTACATGTACGGCGTCCCCGAGCTCGGCCTCGCCTGCGACGCCATTAACCACGGCACGCCTGAGTACAAGGTATGGAGCAAGGACAAGTCGTTCCTCGAGAAGGGCCGCCGCGACGAGCTCGAGTGCCCCGACTCCGAGAAAGATCCGCGCGGGTACGAGCAGCATATGAAGGACCTCGCGATGTGGGATGCCCAGGGCAACATCGATGAGCTCAAGCCACCGCTGGTCATCAAGCCCATCTTTGGCTGCGAGGTCTATTTCACCCCCGACGAGACGCTCGCGCGCGACCGCAAGCCCGAGCTCTACCACATGGTGCTCTTCGCACAGAACGAAACGGGCTACGTCAACCTCATGCAGACGGTCTCCGAGGCCGCCGTGCAGGGTTTTTACTATAAGCCGCGTGTGACGTTGGACAATCTGCGCCGCCACCGCGAGGGCCTCATCGCGAGCTCGGCGTGCATCGCGGGCATCATCCCCAAGTGCATCGACCGCGGCGAGATGGACAAGGCGATCGAGTGGGCGGAGACCTTCCGCGACACCTTCGAGCCGGGCAATTTCTACATCGAGATCCAGGAGCACGGCATTACCACCGACTCCGGCATCACCGACGAGGAGCTCTCCAAGACCCTTATCGAGATCGCCCGCCAGGTGGGCGTCAAGGTCATCGCCACCAACGACTTCCATTACCTCACGCGTGACGACGCGCCGGTCCAGGACGTGGTCATGTGCATCGGCACGAACTCCAAGATCGACGACCCCAACCGCATCCGCATGGAGGGCTCCGAGTTCTACATGAAGACCGAGGAGGAGATGCGCGCGCTGTTCCCCTATTGCCCCGAGGCGTGCGACAACACCCTCGAGATCGCGGAGAAGTGCAACGTCGAGCTCGACTGGGACAGCATCATCTTGCCGAACTACCCGCTGCTCGATCCCGGCGAGACCCATGAGAGCCAGTTCCGTCGCGAGTGCGAGGAGGGTCTGGCCAAGCGCTACGGCGACGATTGGGATGGCAAGGAGATCGGCGGCGTTGACATCCGCGAGCGCTTCGAATTTGAATACAAAGTCATCTGCGAGAAAGGTTTCGCCGCCTACTTCCTCATCGTGGCAGAATACGTGCGCTGGGCAAAGCAAAACGGCATCGGCGTGGGTCCGGGCCGTGGCTCGGCAGCCGGCGCGCTCGTCGCCTACGCCATGGACATCACCACCTTCGACCCGCTATCGAACGGCCTCATGTTCGAGAGGTTCCTCTCTCCCGAACGAACTGAGATGCCCGATATCGATATGGACTTCGACGATGAGCGAAGGCTCGAGGTAATCGAGCACGTTCGCCAGCTCTACGGTCCCGAGAAGGTCACCCACGTCATCACGTACTCGACCATCAAGGCAAAGCAGGCCATCAACGACGCTGCGCGCGTGCTCGACTACCCGGTCTATATGGGCCAACGCCTGTCCAAGATGGTGTCGAGCGATCCCGGCGTCAAGCTCAAGCAGGTGCTTGAGAAGCAACCTGGCAAAGAGGACCTGTACAGCCCGGATTTCGTCGAGGCGTATCAGAAGGACGAGGACGCCCGCCGCATCATCGACACGGCGCTGTCCATCGAGGGCCTCACGCGCGGCGAGGGCGTTCATGCATGCGCGGTGCTCATCTGCCGCGACGCGGTGAACGAGCACGTGCCCACCAAGCTCGATACCAAGGGCGGTGTGGAGATCACCCAGTACGAGGGCCATACGGTTGCGGATATGGGCCTGCTCAAGATGGACTTCCTGGGCCTGCGCACCCTCACGGTCATCTCCAAGGCCAAGGCCAACATCAAGAAGAACTTCGGCATCGACATCGACGTGGACGCCATTCCCTTCGACGACCCCAAGATCTTCGAGCTCATGTGCGCGGGCCGCACCGCCGGCGTGTTCCAGGTCGAGTCCGCGGGCATGACCGCGACCATCAAGAACATGAAGCCGACCGAGTACAAGCACGTGGTCGCTCTAATCGCCCTGTACCGCCCGGGCCCTCTGGGCGCGGGCATGGTCGCGAGCTACATCAACCGCATGAACGGCAAGGAGGCGGCGGTCTCCTACGACCCTCGCCTTGACGGCATCTTGGGCGAGACCTACGGCACGATGGTCTACCAGGAGCAGGTCATGCTCATCTCGGTCGAGATGTGCGGCTTCTCCAAGGGCGAGAGTGACTCCCGTATCCGTAAACCCGTGGCCAAAAAGAAGATCAAGATGCTCACCGACCAGGTGTTCAAGTGGTCCGATGGCGAGGAGGAGACCATCTACGACCACTGGATGAACGGCGCGGTGCGCAACGATTACAAACGAGAGACAGCCCAAAAGATCTGGGACGACGTCCTTGAGTTCGCGTCCTACGCGTTCAACAAGTCCCACTCCGCGGGCTATGCCATCCTCGTCATGCAAACCGCCTGGCTCAAGGCCCATTACCCCAACGAGTACATGGCGGCGGTGCTCACCTCCTACACCGGCAAGACCGACAAGATTGTGCATTACGTCTCGGCGTGTCGCCACGACGGCATCGCGGTCCTGCCTCCGGACATCAACGAATCCGGCACCGAGTTCACGGCGACCGCCGAGGGAGTGCGCTTTGGCCTCGCGGGCATCCGCGGCGTGGGCGAGGGTGTGACCGAGGCGATCATCGCCGAGCGCGAGAAGGGTGGACCTTTCAAGAACCTGCACGATTTCGTCGAGCGCGTGGATTCGAGCCAGGCGAATCGCCGCGTGATCGAGGCCCTCATCAAGGGCGGCGCCTTCGATTCGACGGGGTATCCGCGCCGTCAGCTCATGCACTTCGTCGACCGCGAGAACCCCGAGAACATCATTGACGCCGCGGTGAAGCGCCAAAAGGACCGCGCGGCGGGTCAGACGTCGCTGTTCGATGTCTTCGGTGACGTCGAGGGGTCGGGCTTCGAGGTCATCGTCCCAGAGCCCGACGGACAGGAGTGGGACCGCCACATGAAGCTCTCCTTCGAGAGGGAAGTCTTGGGCATCTACGTTTCCGACCATCCGCTGCGTCCGTACGAGTACGCGTTGGCGAAGGCGCGCGAGTTCACCCTTTCGCAGATCGACACGGGTTTTGAGACCATGGGCCCCACGGGCAACGCCGTGAACCAGGAGATTCCCGAGGGTAAACCGTACTGGTGGGCGGGCATGGTGTCGAGCGTGGGCAAGCGTGTGACCAAGAACGGCGACCCCATGGCGATTGTTCAGCTCGAGGACATGGAGGGTGAGGCGACGGTCGTCATCTTCCCCAAGACGTACAAGCAATGCGAAGGGTATCTCTACGGCGAGGTGGACCCTGAGACGGGAGCGCAGCTCTCCGACGCCTTCATTCGTGTGAAGGGTAAGCTCGAACGCTCCGACCGCGGCGATCAAATCATCGCGCAGGAGATCGAGCCGCTCGTGCTGAACGACGAGAGCAATCGCCCCAAGGTGTTCGAGATCATGATTCCGAGTGCCCGGTTCTCGCAGTCCAACATGGCGCGTTTGGCGACAGTGCTGAGCACCAATCCCGGTGGAGACCGCGTCGAGCTCTTCATCGAGCAGGGCGACGGGCAGACCATGCGGGCCGAGATTCCCACGCGAGTCAATGCGCGCTCGATTCCGCTTATTGCCGAGGTCAAGGGCATCGTGGGCAACAAGGGCCGCGTAACGGTGATCTAGTCCCGGACTCCGGCGGCCTGCGCTTTCGATGCGTTCGCACCTCTATTCTGAGTTGATTGTCCCGGGGGTGCGGGGCATATCGTCCCGCGCGCAGTTCCGCACGAGCCGAAGGCCCCAGTGGGGCCTTCGTGCGAGCAGGACTGTTCGAGCACGGGATGATATGCCCCGCACTCACGGGACGACGCGTTACGTTGGAGCATATTTGGGCATACTATCCTTTGATTGCATCTGCAACGAAGTCTGAAAGGATCTACTGATATGGCAACGTTTTTCAAGAATGATGAGACGGGCAAGTTCCTCGCCGCCATCGATGCCGACATGGTCGCGCCCGCGGGGTATACCGAGGTCGTCGCGAACTCGGTGGACGCCGCCACTGAGAAGCACGTCCCTGTAATCGATGTGCAGCGTGAGGGCCATGTCCTTAACGTGACCGTGGGCGAGGTCGAGCATCCCATGGAGGCCGAGCACTACATCGAGTGGATTGCGCTCGAGGCCGCCGGTCGCTTGGAGGTTCACTACCTCAAGCCCGGCCAGGCTCCCACCACCTTCTTCGCCGGCGGGGCCAAGACCGGTATCGCTTACGCCTATTGCAACCTTCACGGCCTGTGGAAGGCCGAGTTCTAAGGACTCGCTCTCTTAGTCGTCAGTCTGATGCAGGGGCCTGGCCCTCATGGTGCATCGCCGTCCGTCGGATGGGGGCACTGTGGGGGCCAGGTCCTTTGTCGTGCGGCTGCGAACTTCCAAGAGGGTATACTCGGTTGCATGCAATGTCCCGACACGCAGTCGGGGAACTCACGAACAAGAAAGATGGATTTCGCAGATGAAACTCGCACTTGCGCAGATACACGCTCGTCTCGGCGACTTGGATGGCATCTGCGCGCGCGTTGAGCAACAGCTCGCCATCGCCCATGAGGCGGGCGCGGACCTGCTCTGCCTGCCTTCGCCGCTCTTTTGCGGCGTCACGCCTGGCACACTCGTCGAGAGCGCTGACTTCGAGCACGATCTGCTATGCGTCCTGCAACGCCTCGCCCGCGTCGCCGACGACTTGGGAATGGCGTGCCTGGCGCCCGCCGTTCTCGCACTCGAGTCGGGTCAGCTGTTCGAGATTTTCATGCTGAGGAAGGGCCGCGTCGTTCCCTTGCGCCTCACGATGGTACGGCATCAGGAGATTCTGCCCGTATCGCCATGGAGCCCCCCGATCTTCGAAGTTGCCGGCACGAGGATAGCCGCCACCTTCGATGCCGCGCGCGACCTCGATTCCATTCCAAACGGGTGCGATATGGTCATCTTCTTCCCGGTGAATGGCTTTGACATGACCGATCCATCTACCACGGCCGTCGCCTCGGTGTCGCAGGGCGGTTTTCGTTCCGAGGTCGAGCGGGCGGGTGTTTGGTTCGCCTGCATGGAGCCCCTGGGTGGCTATGATGACGCCGTGTACACCGGCGGTTCCTTCGTCATGGATGACGGTGGCCGTGTGGTCGCGCAGGCCCCCTGTTTCGAGGAAGCCCTCCTTGTCCAGGAGGTGCGGCGCGGGGTGATGGTGGATGCGGCGGCACTGCACGATTTGCCCATGTACCGCCGGGAGATCTGGTTATGGGAGGCCCTTCGCCTGCATGTGCGCGACGCCGTCGCCGCCCATGGGTTTGGACGCGTGATCGTGCCTCTTGCCGGCGATCTTCCGAGCAGCCTGCTCGCCGTTTTGGCGGTCGATGCGCTGGGGCCGCGCAACGTCCTCGGCTTGCTTGTTGGCCATGAAGACGCCCTGACCTCTGCACAGGAGGTGGCCGAAGCCGAGCGCTCTGCCCTTGCGCGCGAGGTCGCCACGGGACTCCACATGCGCCTTCTCGAACGGACCGCCCCGAGCGCGACGCTTCTTGTCGATCGTGACGTTCCGGCTCCTGACGACTTGGGCATGCGCCGCGGCATCGACGCCCTTTTGTTGGTGGATACGGCCCGTGAGCTCTCTGCCCTCGTGCTCGCTCCCTTCACCAAGACCGATTACGCCCTGCGCGCGAACACGCTCGCAACGCTTCAACCATGTTGCCTCGCGCCTTTTGGCGACGTATATCTCTCCGCGCTCGAGTGGATCGCCAAATCCCATGCGCGGGTCTCATCCGCACTTCCCGATCGGCTGATGGGGTCCGAGGCGGTCTTTCGTGCCCAAGCCGCAATCGTGCGCGACGCGATCGGCCAGCTCAACGTGGACGAGTCGCTTGAGCAGCGTGCCCGTCATCTGTTGGAGTCGATCGATCCGGCTCAAATCGACGCGACGCTCGAGGCGCACGTCGATCGCAACGCTGCCATCGATTCCCTACCCCTGTCAACGATTTCTCCCGAGGCGGCTGCTTTGCTGCTCATGCTCGTGCGCCGCAATGAGGCCGGTCGCCGGATGCTGCCTTCTGCGCCCATCGTCTCGGCACGTGGGTTCGCCGAACGACTTTGGCCTGTGCAACTCGCCTGGTCCGATATGGGTACGCGTGGTGAGGAGCGCCTGCGCGCCTCAGATCTTGCCGAAGCGGAGTACCGTCGCATGGAGCGCAAGGGTTCGGAGCGTAGCGAGCAAGCGCGTGGCGAGATTCTCGGAATGCTCGGCGAGATGTTGGGGCTCACGCCCGAGCAACAGGCAGAGCTCATGAGTGAGGAAAGCCAGGAACGCATGCGCGAAGAGCTGCGTGAAATGGAGGGCAATCTGCGCGAGTTATTCCGGCGTATGGCGGAATCCGGAGAGGGTTCCGAAGGGCCTGCCGCGCCGCCCGCCAGTGGGTTCAGCTTCTTCTCCTTGAACTGAGGCCGCGCGAGTTTTTAGCGTACTGCCGTGTCTGCTCATGTTATAGTAGAACAAACGTTCGAACAGCGGGAGGGGGCGCATGGTCATCTTGGGGATCGATCCGGGCTTGGCGAATACCGGCTGGGGCATCATCGAGGAGCGCCGAGGTGAGGTGCGGTGTCGTGCCTATGGCTGCATCGAGACCTCTTCCGGGTCGGATTTGGCAGCCCGCCTCCGTCGCATCGCCGATGAGCTGACGGCCGTTGTCGACCGTTATCACCCCCAGCAGGCGGCTGTTGAGGGAATATACTTCGGGGCCAACGTCCGTTCCGCCATCCCGACCGCCCATGCACGCGGTGCCGCCCTCGTGGCCTGCTCGCTTTGCGGGGTTGAGGTGGGGGAGTACACCCCTATGCAAATCAAACAGGCGGTGGTTGGCACTGGATCGGCAGATAAAGCACAGGTGACCTACATGGTTCGCACGCTATTGCACCTCGATCACGACCCCAAGCCCGATCACGCCGCCGATGCGCTCGCGTGCGCCGTGTGCCATGCGCACCTGCAGCGCACCCACGTGCTGACCGGCGGCGTGTTCGCTCAACAGAAGGGAAACCCGTACGCATGATCTCCCAACTTCACGGCAGCGTGCTCGAGGCCACGCCGAGCATGGTTGTCATCGATGTCAACGGCGTGGGATTCGAACTCGGCATTTCCGGTACGACCGCCGCGGCTCTGCCTGGGGTGGGCGGGGACGTTCGTATGTACACGCGCATGGTCGTGCGCGAAGATTCCTGCACGCTCTTCGGTTTCGCCTCCAAGGACGAGCGGACGATGTTCGACAGGCTCGTCGCGGTGAGCGGCGTGGGTGCCAAGCTCGCGCTCGCCGTGCTCTCCAAATTCAGCGTTCCGCAGTTGTACACACTGGTCATGACCGAGGACGACAAGGGCATGGCGACGGTGCCCGGCGTGGGGAAAAAGACCGCGCAACGACTGATTCTCGAGCTCAAGGGCGTGTTCTCCAAAGACCGTAGCCTCGCCGGCTCAGAGGCGCCCGGATCCGTCCCGCTTCCACTCGAGCTCGTCTCCCCGGCGGCTACTTCGCCCGTGGACGACGCCACCTCTGCACTTCTATCCATGGGCTTTACGCCTGCGGAAGTCTCCTTGGCGTTAGGCGGGTATGATGGCAGGGATATGCGCGTCGAGGATCTGCTGGCCGCGGCGCTCAAACGCCTTGGAATGGATGCATGATGTGGGAAGTGGATGAATCGACCGATCTATGGGCCGACACGCCGGCGGCGCGGGGCTCCCATGGGGAGGGCGAGCGCTTCGTGACGGGTGAGCTCACCTCCGATGATCTCGATGTCGAGCGCAGCCTGCGTCCGCAGCGTCTCGATGACTATTGCGGGCAGGAGCACATCAAACAGAGCCTGAAGATCCTCATCGAGGCGGCTCAAACACGCGGTGAGAGTCTTGACCACGTGATATTCTCTGGACCCCCCGGCTTGGGAAAGACCACGTTGGCGGCGGTCGTCGCGAATGAGATGGGCGCGCAAATCAAAACGACTTCCGGTCCCGCCATCGCCCGTACGGGCGATCTTGCGGCGATCCTCACCAACCTGCAGCCGGGTGACGTGCTGTTCATCGACGAGATCCATCGCCTTAACCGTCAGGTCGAGGAGATCTTGTATCCGGCGATGGAAGACTTCTCCCTCGATATCGTGATTGGCAAAGGTCCGGCAGCTCGGTCCATTCGTCTGGACATCCCGCATTTCACCCTCGTGGGCGCCACTACGCGTTCGGGCATGCTCACGGGTCCCCTTCGCGACCGTTTTGGCATTTCGTTCAGGCTCGATTACTACGGCATCGAGGATCTTGCCGATATCGTGTGTCGCTCCGCGTCCATCTTGTCCGTGGATATCGACCGTGAGTCCGCAAAGGAGATCGCCTCACGCTCCCGCGGCACGCCGCGCTTGGCGAATCGCCTGCTCAAGCGCGTGCGCGATTACGCTCAGGTGCGGGGAGGCGGGAGCATCGACCTCGCTATTGCGCAAGAGGCCATGGCGTTTTTCGAGATTGACGAGCTCGGTCTCGACTGGATGGACATCCGCATTCTCGAGATGCTCTGCAAAACGTTTCGCGGTCGTGCCGTGGGCTTGTCCACTTTGGCGAGTGCCACGGGAGAGGACGCCAACACGCTTGAGGACGTCTATGAGCCTTATCTGCTGCAATGCGGCCTGATTGTCCGCACTCCGCAGGGACGCATGGCAACGCCCGTTGCCTTTGAGCATCTGGGCCTGGAGACGATTGCCTTGTGACGCTTCTGAGCTTCATGCCCGTGCTATGCTGAACAAGTTATTCCTCGTGCAGAAGGGACCTTGCCATGTTGACCGACATCGAGATTGCCCATTCCGTTGAACCGTGGCCCATCCAGCAGGTCGCCGAGGCCGCTGGGGTGGATCCTAAGCACCTCATCCCGTACGGCTTCGACAAGGCAAAGGTCGACTATTCGCTGCTGAACGAGCCTTCCGACCACGAGGCCAAGCTCGTGCTCGTGACCGCCATCAACCCCACGCCCGCGGGCGAGGGCAAGACCACCACGACCATCGGCCTGGCCGATGCCCTGCGCCGTCGCGGCGTCAAGAGCGCCGTGGCCCTGCGAGAGCCCTCGCTCGGCCCCGTGTTCGGCGTGAAGGGCGGTGCCGCCGGCGGCGGTTACGCGCAGGTCGTTCCCATGGAGGACATCAACCTGCACTTCACGGGCGACTTCCACGCCATCGGCGCGGCCAACAACCTGCTCGCCGCCATGCTCGACAACCACATCCAGCAGGGCAACGCCCTCGGCATCGACGTCAAGCGCATCACCTGGAAACGCGCGGTCGACATGAACGACCGCCAGCTCCGCCACGTGATCGACGGTCTGGGCGGCAAGGCCCAGGGCGTCCCGCGTGAGGATGGTTTCGATATCACCGTCGCGTCCGAGGTCATGGCGATTCTGTGCCTGTCCACCTCCATCTCCGACCTCAAGCAGCGCCTGGGCGAGATTGTGGTGGGCTACACCTATACCGGCGAGCCCGTGCGAGCCAGCCAGCTCAAGGCTCAGGGTGCCATGGCGGCCCTGCTCAAGGACGCGCTCAAACCCAACCTCGTGCAGACGCTCGAGCACACGCCCGCGTTCGTCCATGGTGGTCCGTTTGCCAACATCGCGCACGGTTGCAACTCCGTGATGGCCACCCGCATGGCCATGCGCTTCGGCGATATCGCCATTACCGAGGCGGGCTTTGGCGCCGATCTTGGCGCCGAGAAGTTCCTCGACATCAAGTGTCGCATGACGGGCATTCGTCCGAGTGCCGTTGTGGTGGTTGCCACTGCGCGTGCCCTCAAGTACAACGGCGGCGTTGCCAAGGCCGACCTCAACACCGAGAATCTCGATGCCCTGAGCGCCGGTATGCCCAACCTGCTGCGTCACGTCGACAACATCCAGAACGTCTATGGGCTGCCCTGCGTGGTCGCCATCAACCGCTTCCCGTCCGACACCGAGGCGGAGCTCGCGCTCATCGCGGAGGAGTGCGAGAAGCTCGGTGTGAACGTTCGCCTGTCCGAGGTGTGGGCCAAGGGCGGCGAGGGTGCCCTCGATCTCGCCGACGAGGTGCTGCGCCTGGTCGAGGAGCCGAGCGAGTTCCGCTTCGCCTACGAGGATGGCGCCGATGTCGCCGGTGCCCTCGAGGCGATCGCCACCAAGGTCTACCATGCCGACGGCGTTGACTTCACGCCCGCTGCCAAGCGCCAGCTCGCGGAACTGCGCGACAACGGCTTCGGCAACCTGCCGGTGTGCGTGGCCAAGACCCAGTATTCCTTCACCGATCAGGCGGCGATCCTCGGCGCGCCTGAGGGCTTCCGCATTACGGTGCGCGAGCTCAAGGTGAGCGCCGGTGCGCATTTCGTCGTGGCGCTTACGGGCAATGTCCTCACCATGCCCGGCCTGCCCAAGGTCCCTGCAGCCGAGAATATCGATGTTGACGACAACGGCGTGATTTCCGGCCTGTTCTAGTGGATGTATGAGGTGACGCGTGCCAAAGGGGGACGTATCCCTTTGGCACGCATGCCATTGGGGGACGTACCCTTTTGGCGCGCGCCCCTTGGCATGCGCGCGGTCCGATTATTCGATCTAAGAGAAAGCGACTTCATTGGCGACGATTATCGATGGTAAGAAACTTGCTGCCGACGTGCGCAACCGCGCGGCAGCCGAGGTTGAGGGCCTGACCAAGCAGGGGATTGCCTGCGGTCTTGCCGTGGTGCTCGTGGGAGACGACCAAGGCTCCGCCACGTACGTACGTGCCAAGCTTCGCGACTGCGAGCAGTGCGGCATCCCGTCGCGGGACTTCAAGCTTCCCGAGCAAACGACGCAAGAGGAGCTCATGGATCTCGTCGTGCGCCTCAACGCCGATCCGGATATCGCCGGCATCCTCGTGCAGATGCCGCTGCCGAGTCACTTGGACGCGGAGGCGGTCGTCGCCGCAATCGATCCAAAAAAGGACGTCGACGGCTTTCATCCGGAGAACCTCGGCAGGCTCGTGCGCGGTCTTACCGGCTTGCGTCCTTGTACGCCCGCGGGCATCATGGAGATGCTCGAGGCATATGGCATAGACCCGTCGGGCAAGAACGCCGTGATCGTGGGCCGCTCGTCTATCGTTGGCAAGCCCATGTCGCTCATGCTGCTCGCCAAGAACGCCACCATCTCCGTGGCCCACTCGCACACCGACCCCCGCGAGCTCGCACGGATTTGCCAGAGCGCCGACATCTTGGTCGCCGCGTGCGGCATTCCCAAGATGATCAAGGGGCCGTGGATCAAACCCGGCGCCGCCGTCATTGACGTGGGTATGGACCGCGATGATGCCGGCAGGCTCTGCGGTGACGTCGATTTCGACTCCGCCGAGCTCGTGGCAGGTGCCATCACCCCCGTTCCGGGGGGCGTGGGCCCTATGACGCGCGCCATGCTCATGAGCAATGTGGTGCTCGCCGCAAAACTACAACATGGTTTGGAGGACTAATGGCTTGTACAACTATTCTGGTCGGCAAAAACGCGAGCTACGACGGTTCGACCATCATCGCACGTAACGAGGACTCGCCGAACGGACAGTTCGAGCCCAAGAAGATGAAGGTCGTGCATCCCGAGGAGCAGCCCAAGACGTATACGAGTGTGCTTTCCCACCTCAGCTTCGAACTCCCGGATAATCCGATGCGCTACTCGAGCGTCCCGGATGCGCTTCCGGGACATGGCATCTGGGCAGCTGCGGGCTTCAACACCGCCAACGTGGGCATGAGCGCCACCGAGACGATCACGAGTAACGAGCGCGTGCTCGGTGCCGATCCACTTGTCGAGTACATCCCCGCTCAGGGCACCGAGGGCGAGGAAGGCTACGTTCCCGCCGTTCCCGGTGGCCTGGGTGAAGAGGATTTCGTCACCGTGGTCCTGCCGTACGTTCGCACCGCCCGTGAGGGCGTGCAGCGTCTGGGTTCCCTGCTCGAGCAGTATGGCACCTACGAGATGAACGGTATCGCGTTTTCTGACGAGGATGAGATCTGGTGGCTCGAGACCATTGGTGGTCACCACTGGATCGCCAAGCGTGTGCCCGATGACGCCTACGTCACCATGCCCAACCAGCTCGGTATCGACTATTTCGATCTTCTCGATGCTGAGGGCGAGCAAGTCGAGCACATGGCCAGCCCCGACCTTCGCCAGTGGATGTCCGAGAACCACCTGAACCTCACGAACGCGAATCGCCTTGAGCCCGAGGACATTCTCGACGAGGAGTATTTCGATGAGGATCTCGAAGACTTGGATGAGGACGAGGCGGACGCCTATGAGGAGTACGTCGCCGACCTCATGGACCTCATCGCCGACGTGCGCGAAGGTATGATCTCCGGCGAGATCTTCAATCCACGCGAGGCTTTTGGCTCCCATTCAGATTCCGACCATGTCTACAACACGCCGCGCGCCTGGTACATGCAACGCTGCCTCAATCCTCGCGACGGCTGGGATGGTCCGGATGCGCCGTTCAGCCCGGAGTCGGATGATATTCCGTGGAGCCGCGTGCCCGAGCGCAAAGTCACTATAGAGGACGTCAAGTACGTTCTTTCCGCCCACTTCCAGGGCACGCCGTACGACTGCTACGGTTCCAAGGGAACTCCTGCGAGCCGCAACGCCTATCGTCCAATCGGCATCAATCGCAATAGCCAGCTTGCTGTCTTGCAGATTCGTCCGTACGTGGCGGAGCCTCTGCGCTGCATCCAATGGATGGCCTTCGGTTCGAACGTGTTTAATGCCCTGGTCGCGCTGTACGCAAATGTGGATGAGTTCCCCGCGTATCTCTCCAACACCACGGAGCGTGTGACCACGGAGAATTTCTACTGGGCAAATCGCGTTATCGCCGCCTTGGCCGACGCACGCTTCCACGAGACGTCCGCCAAGGTCGAGTCGTACCAAGAGAAGGTCGGCGCACTTGGTCACAGGATGCTTCGCGAGACAGACCGAGCCATGTCTGACCTCGCAAACGCCGATATCCCCGCCTCCCTTGCCCGTGCGAATGAGGACCTTTGTGAGACTCTCAAGGGCGAGACTGAGAAGCTCCTCGCGACCGTGCTCTATACCACGAGCTGTGCGATGAAGAACGGTTTCGCGATGTCCGACAACGAGCGTTAGCTTTTCGCACGCCAAAGGGTTTGTCCCCTTTGGCGTGTTTTGGGTACAAGGGATTCATCTGGATGCGTCCATGCGCACAAAAGAGGAGCAAGGAGGCTCTCATGGCTATCAAGTTCGAGGAGCTCATTAATGGAATGGTCAATGTCGGTTTTGGCGCCGCCGCCGTCACGGCCGAGAAGGGCAAGGAGATCTTCGAGGATCTGAACGCCCGTGGTGAAGAGGTGCTACGCGACCTTAACTCGCGCGGTGAGCACGTTCGCCATGATAGAGAGACTCCCGATTTCGCGCGCTCCATGTCCGATATTTTCGAGCAGGCCGGCGGCACCTTCTCCGATGTCACCGAGCGTCTGAGCGAGCGGGGTGCAACGGCAGCGGAGCGCGTGCTTGACGAGCTGATTCTCGCTCGCGTGCGTCTGTTGACCAAGACCGAGCGCGTCGAGTTCATGGCGCATGTGCGTGACCTCATCGACTCGGTCGACGACGATACGGTGACCGTCGAGGTCGAGGACGCTGTCGTCGTCGACGCCGACGAAGCCGATCTAGGCGCGGACGAGGCTCGAGACGCGTAATAGGCGAGAAACCGATATGGCGAGCGAAGTGGAACAAGAACGGGATGCCCGCGGGCCCGCTGCGACCAAGGCGGCGGGTATGCCGCTGAGTCCCGACGACACGGTCAACCTGGAGGGCGTTGAGGAGGCACTGAGGACTTCTTGGCGCGCCCCCCGTGCGGTCGACCTGTTCCCCGAGGAGCCTGAGGCCATGGCCCCCTCGGAGGAATTCAAGCTTTCCTCCGAGGGGCGTCGCAAGCGCATTGGCGAGATTCTCGGCATAGTGCGGAAATACGAGGCATGGCACAATATCACGCCGCGCCGTTTGCGCTGCATGCTCGAGGACCTTGGTCCCATGTTCGTCAAGATGGGGCAGATTCTGGCGAATCGCTCGGAGATCCTACCGCAGGAATACTGCGACGAGCTTCGCCGCTTGCGCTCGAATGTCGAGCCGGTGCCGTTTGCCGTGGTGCATGATTGCCTCGTCGCCGAGTACGGTCGCCCCCTTAACGAGGTCTTCTCCCATATCGACCGCAGGCCCCTGGGCAGTGCCTCGCTCGCACAGGTGCATCGTGCCACGCTCGTGACTGGCGAAGACGTTGCCATCAAGGTGCAGCGTCCCGGTGCCCAACAGGTGATGGCCCAAGATATCGACATCATGCGTTCGATTGTGCGCCATGCGTCGCGCTTTGTGAAAACCGACCAGTTCGTCGACCTCAAGGGCGTGGTCGAGGAGTTGTGGCAGTCGTTTCGCGAGGAGACGAATTTCCTCATGGAGGCCCGCAACCTCGATGACTTCCATCGCTTTCACGAGGGTTCGTCGTCCATATCCTGCCCGCGTTCCTACCTTTCGTACTGCACCGAGCACATCGTGGTCATGGATTATGTGGACGGCATCTCCATCGCCGATCCCGATCTCCTTGTCCGGGCGGGCTATAGCCTCGAAAAGGTCGGGGCGTCCATTGTGGACGATTACGCCACGCAGGTGCTCGAGGACGGTTTTTTCCATGCGGACCCCCATGCGGGGAACATCATCGTGAAAGACGGGGTCGTCTACTTCATCGACCTCGGCATGGTCGGTCGCATGTCGAGCCATGACCGCGGAATCGTCAAGGATATGATCTACGCCGTTGCGTCGGGTGATGTCCCTAAGATCAAGGATTCGCTCATGCGTTTCGCGGTGACGCGCGGGGACTCATCGGAGCTCGATCACTCGACCTTCTTGACGGACCTCGATTTCATCGTCGCCGATTTCGCCAGTCTGGATTTGAAGGACCTGGACATCGGCGAGTTCCTCACGTCGCTCATCAGCTTGGCGCGCAAGAACGACGTGGAATTGCCCAGCGTGGTGACGATGTTCGCACGTGGCATGGTGACGCTTGAGGGGTTGCTCACCGAGTACATGCCCGATGTGAACATGATCGAGATCATCACCGACCACATTCGACATGAAAAGAGCTCGTACCGTCGTGCGCAGGAGGCTGCCGAGGAGCTCGCGGGAGCCTCCTATCGGGCACTCAAGGGTCATCTCGAAATGGCGGAGCAGCTCGGCTTGGCGTCGCGTATGCTCACCCGCGGCCAGCTCAAGATGAACATGCAGGTCCTTGGCAGTGAGCAGGTGCTGCGCCGTGTGGGCGGCATCGTCGACCGCATGTCGATGGCAATTGTGATCGCCGGACTGTTCATTGGCTCGTCGGTGGTTTATTACGCCAAGATCGAGCCGGTCATTTTCGGCATTCCCGTCATCGGCTTTTTTGGGTATACGAGCGCGTTGGTTTTGGCCCTCGGTTTGGGCCGCGAGATTTGGCGCAACGGCCACGCCAAGAAGTGATGCGCGGGACTGCCGCCCGGGGTGGCGGGCATACAGTTCCCTGCTCGGACAGTCCTGCTCGCGCGAAGGCCCCACTGGGGCCTTCGGCTCGTGCGGAACTCGCATGGGACTGTATGCCCGCCACCCCGGGCGGCAGCAACCGACTTGACGGAAGGGGCGTTTGGGCTGCTAAACGCCTTTTGTATCCCCTAAGGTTGCGTTGTTGGGGCCTACCTCGTCTCCTGCCCATGTGGACGGGCGCAGAGGACTTCGGCATCGACGGTGATGTTCGTCAGCTTGTCGAGCTCGAGTTCATCGGGGTCCATGCCGAAGGTTACGGGGCTCATGCGAACGAGGTCACGCGCGAGTTCGGGTGAAACGTAGCTCGTTTGCGTTACGCGTGCGCGGGTTGTCAGTTCCATATGGCGGGACAGGTGCTCGGCGACACCATGGTCCTGCATTGCGGAGTGAGCAAGTCTATCGCAGGCGAGATCGCGCAGCTCGTGCATATGGTCTGGTCCGGGTATGACTTTTACGAGCATTCCGTCGTGTTTGAGAATGCGCTGGAATTCGGTGTAATTTGCCGGCGTGAACACATTCAGGACAACATCGACGGAATGATTTCGGATCGGCATGTTCGCCAGGTCTGCCACAAGCCAGCGCTCGGCACCACCGCCACGAGCGGCGCAGCGGATGGCGTCCTTGACGATATCAATGCCGATGCATGTGCCGCAGAATCTCGATGAGATGGCTTTAAGATACGAGCCCTCCCCGCACCCCGCATCGATGATAATCGGGTCGTCAGGCAGGTCGAGATTCTCAAGCGTCTGAATAAGCGCTTCGTTCAGGATGCGATAGACCTCGGCCTCCATGACGCGTTGACGACTGGTGAAGAACGCCTCGTCGTACCCCTTGAGGGGTCCTTGCTGGGGGATAAGGTTGAGAAATCCCTTGGATGAGATCGCAAAGTCGTGGCCACGCGCACAGCGCAGCGAACACGTTATTGCGTGCAGGCGCTCATGGCAGAGGGGGCATTGCAGGAGCGATGCGATATCGAGGTGCTTTTGGATGCCGGGGCGTGCCATGGGCTATAGCAGTTTCTCGAACGCGATGCGCAGCGGGTCGGCTTCGCCCTCATAGGGGAGTGTGATGACGCCGCAGCGCGTATATCCGCATTTGGTTGCAAGCCCCTGCAACGGGAGGTTCCTCTCGTGCGTGTCGATGCGCAGGCTTTTCATGCCGTGCTCGCGCGCGATGCATTCACCCTCGGCAAACATGGAGGTCATGACGCCGCAGTGCGCTGCCTGCGCGCGTACCGCACAGCGGTGGATGACGCCGTAGGTGGGGGAGTTGGAGGAGGATTCGGTCAGCCATGCGCCATCGATGGCGTCGTAGGTCTTCTCGCCGTCAAACGAGAGTGCCATGACGCCCAACACTGTGCCGCCCTCATCGACAGCGACATATGAGGCACCGTGAGCCATATCGTCTTCGATATCGATGCGATCCGGATACTCGCCCTGCCATTGTGGGATATCGAGCGCGGCCAGGGCAGCCTTGCCGTCCTCGAGGGCGCGCTCGGCCGCCTCGACGTCTTGCGGGAGCGTTTGGCGTATGGTGAATGCCATGGGGGTCCTTTCGAGTGTGGACACGGGCGCGGCGCGCACCTCGACGGTTTAATACTGGCTCGGGTGCTTCTCGAAGAAGTCGAAGCGCGGCGGCAGCACCTTGATGGCGTGCGTACCCGCCTGTTCGCCCAGCTCGGCTACGAGCTCGTCGCAGGTCTCGAAGATGTGCTCCCAGCTAAAGAAGACCTCTGGTGCGATGGCAAAGTGCTCGCAGATCTTCTCGCAGCCCGAGGGCACGATGCCGTGCATGAGGACGGTGGCGGCGCGCAGCTCGTGGAAGGCGTCAACGAGTGCTTGCGTCATGAGTTTATCGTCCTCGGCGTTCTTCGCCGCCTTGCTCGCGTCGCTCCAGCGCTTGTTCGCGGCGCGGAGGAACTCGTCGCACACGCCGAGGGCGTGGTGCAGCTCGAAGGTGTGCATGGCCTGCTCGAAGGCGAGGATGGCCTGCTCGGTTTCGGCGGAGACCTTCGCGCTGGGCGCTCCGGCGGGGATGCAGCCGGTGCGGTAGGGGGATTCGTCGCCCTCCTTGACGGCGACGCCGTAGAAGGCGGACCGTGCCAATCGGTTGAAGACGCCCGTGAGCATCGCGCCTTCCTTGAGGACGGGGTCGATCACGCGCTTGTCGTTGCAGGCGAGGATCTCGGTGCCGTCTTTATCCTTGCCGCTCACGCGCGTGTCGAAGGCCTTGGGGCTAAAGCTGACGGGCTTTTCTCCTAGGCCAAGTGACAGCCAGTGGGCGCGGAGCTGCTCGGGCGTGTAGTGCTCGAGCATCTCGTGGGCCAGCGGGGGCGGGGTCTGGGAGCTCGAGCTCGCCTTCTTGCCCATGTAGAGGATGTGGTAGTTGGCCGCGACGCAGGACTGCTGCATGTTCCAGTCGAGCGCCTCCCACATGCCGGATTGTGCGATGCAGTAGAAGTAGATGTTGTCCTGGCCGATGAACTGGTACGCGCGCGCGTCCTCGCTCGCCCACCAATCGCGCCAGTCGAGGCTGGCATGCGTGTACTCGGGCTCCGCCATGATCATCGCGGGGGCATCACCAACGAGCTCGGCATCGGAGACGGCGCATTCGGCGAGGCCGGAGGGGTCCGCGCCCGCGGCCTCGAGTTTGGCGGCGTCGCGCGCGAGCACCGCGCGGGTGAAGCTGATGGGCGCCCATAGGCTCTCTGGCCAGACCCAGCAGGTGAGGTCGGTGCAGCCGCAATCGTTGGGGACGGGCACGCCCCACTCGACGTTTCCCGTGATGCGGAAGGGGACGAGCGCCTTGCCGGAGCGGAAGCGCACGCCGCCGGCGTTGAGCATCTCATGGGCCTCATCTCGCTCGCGCCAGCTGGGAAACGCGACGGTGAAGGAGCTCTTGTTGCCCTCGGGCTCGATGACGGTGTGGGCGGGCAGCCCTCCCTCGATGGCGTCGAATGCCTCGCGGAACTTGTTCTGGATGTAGAGCTGAGCCGGATTGAGCCACTCCTCCATGGTCTTGGAGACCACCGAGCGCACCGTGGGGTCGTGCTCGAGCTGTTTGGTGTACGTCTTCAGGTACTCAAGGTGCTCGGGAAGATCGAAATAGAGGTTGTCGACGGGGACGAGTTCAGGCGTCTCGCCGGTGAGCGCGCTCTTGGGGGCGATGAGCTCCTCGGGCTCGAACTGGTGGCCGAGGTCGCACTCGTCCGCATAGGCCTTTTCGGACTTGCATCCCTGGATGGGGCAGCGGCCGAGCACTTGGCGGCCGTTGAGGAACTGGCCCGCCTTCCTGTCGTAGAACTGCTTGGTCGAGCGCTTCTCCAGCGCGCCTTTCTCATGTAGGCGACGGATGATCTCGCTGGTCACGCGCTCGTGGATGTGCACGGCGGGCTCCAGCGCGCTGCCGGCGTACAGGTCGCAAGACACGCCAAAGCTGGCAAGGTCGGCTTCCTGGCTGTCATGGTTCTCGCGCACGTAGTCTGAGATGTGCTTCTTGTAGTCGTCGGCCTCTTGGCGTTTGCGGAAGCCCTCCATGATGGGGGAGCCGTAGCAGTCGGTGCCCGAGACGAAGATCACGTTCTCGCGACCCAGGCGGTCGCGAAGGAACCGGGCGTAGAAGTCGGCGGGCACGAACACGCCGCCCACGTGGCCGAAGTGCAGGCCCTTGTTGCCGTAGGGCATGCCGGCAGTGACGACGGCGCGCTTGGGCCAGGCGGGACGATCGGCGCGGGTGAGCTGTGTAGTCATGGCTATCCTTCTTTCGGCTGTGTTCTCAGTCGTTGGCGTGCGTCTGCGTTCGGGCGAGGCGAGGACGTAGACGTGGAGTCAAGTAGTCGCCACCCGGTGTAACCTCACATTATCGCACAGGTGTCCGCACGAGGCGTTACACTTAGGAACATGAGAAGAATTGGAGACATACACGTATTTGAGGACGATGCGTTTCTTCGCTTCATGCGCAGGGCGTCGGGCTTTACGGTGCTGGCGGGTATCGCCGCTGCTGTGGTCTGGGGCCTCGGCATGAGCGCCCTGCACCGCGTCCTGGGTGCTCCCGTGGTGCCTTTCGAGCTCGGTGCCATGTTCGGTGCCTGGGGCAATGGCGTCTTGGGGGTGGAAGGCGGGCAGAAGTTCCAGTTGTGGTGGTGGATCCTGCTCGTATTGGTTCCCCTTGCCTCCCTTGGTCTGCACGAGCTTGTGCACGCGTTCTTTTTCAGCCAATTTGCTCCACCCGGTTCTCGGGTGACCTTTGGGTCCAACTGGGAGATGGGCATGATTTACGCGAGTGCCGAAGGGATTATGTATACGCGAGACCAATACCTGGTGATCGCGCTTGCCCCGAGCATCGTCGTTTCTCTGCTGCTTATGGTCTTGGGCATGGGGCTCAGATGGCCCTTGTGGACCGTCATTGTGGTGACGGTACATTTGACAGGCTGCTCAGGCGACTGGGGCTATGTGCGTGCAATCAGGAACGATCCCGCCATCGCGTATTGCGAGGATACCTCGTACGGCGTCGCGTTCTATGGGATCGATCACGTTGTTTCGCGCCCTACCTTGCACACGCGCGCGGAGGGCAGCGCCGGAGCAAGAGGAGTGGCCAGGGCAGACGAAGCTGCCGGGGTGGCCGGAGCTGCCGGAGCGGATGGGGTAGAGGCTGGCCGTTGTCCCGCTTCGCTTTCGGGAGATGACAGGGGCTTTACCGTTGTCGAGGGAGGACGCCGTTCATGACCGCCCTGCTATTGCATGCCTGCTGCGCCCCGTGCTCACTCGAGCCGGTTCGTTTGCTTGTGGAAGAGGGCTTTGAGCCCACCATCTGCTGGACGAACCCGAACATCCAGCCGCTGACCGAGCATGAGAAGCGGCTTGAGGAGCTGCGCCGCTGGGCTGCTGAGAACGGGTTGCCGCTTATCGAGGCCGGTGACGACCGCGCTCGCTGGGATGCATCGGTCGCGCGCCTGGGCGCCGATCGCGAGCGGCGCTGTCGCGCGTGCTACGCCCTGCGTCTCGCGGAGGCATGTCGGGTGGCCGAGCGCGAGGGCTTCTCGCATATCGCCACCACGCTCGCGGTGTCGCCGTACCAGCTATTCGACACCTGTAATGACGTGTTGGAGAAACTGTCGGCGGCACACGGCCTCACCCCGGTGATCCGCGATTTCCGCCCCTGGTACCCCCAGGCCACGCGGCGCTCCCGCGAATTGGGTATGTACAGGCAGAACTATTGCGGTTGCCGCTTCTCGGCCGCCGAGGCCGCCCTTGACCGCGCCCGCCTGCGCGATGAGCGAAAAGCGCAGAAGGCGCGCCGCGCCGCATCCCGGGGATAGGGCCCGCTGAGCTGCGCTATCATGGACGGCTGTTCGACAACTCGACTGCTCGGCCTTGGCCACGCGGCGCTCATATGAAAGGCGACTCCATGCGCACCGATGATTTCGATTACAACCTCCCCGACGAGCTGATCGCCCAGACCCCCGCCGAGCCGCGCGACTCCTGTCGTCTGCTGGTGCTCAACCGCGAGCTCGAGGGCGGTGCGCCTCGCGCGGGCGATGCCGTGGCGCTCGAGCACGGTGGCTCCGTGGAGCATCGGCACTTCTACGACATCCTCGATTACCTGGAGCCCGGGGACCTGCTGGTGGCCAACCAGACGCGCGTCATGCCGGCGCGCCTGATCGGCAAGAAGCCCACGGGTGGTGTGGCCGAGACGCTGCTGCTTCGTCGCCGCGAGGACATCGATCCGCTCGGTCATGTGTGGGAGTGCCTGGTGAACCCCGGCAAGCGCCTCAAGCCGGGCAACGTGGTGGAGTACCGCGCCGGTGGCCTGCTCGCCCCCGAGGGCTCACCCGTGGTGCTCAAAGCCGAGATCATCGATTTCGTGGACGACTCCAAGGGCGGGCGCCTGGTGCGTTTCGAGCCCGTGGGCGTGAACGAGCAGGGGGTTGAGCGCACGCTGGATGAGGCGATTCACGCCGCGGGCCACGTGCCGCTGCCGCCCTACATCACCAGCTATGAGGGAGATCCCGAGAAGTACCAGACCGTGTACGCCATGAGCGAGGAGCATTCCGCCGCCGCGCCCACCGCGGGCCTGCATTTCACCCCGGAGCTCATCCAGCGCATCAAGGATAAGGGCTGCGGTTGGGCGGCCGTCGAGCTCGAGGTGGGCATCGACACGTTCCGCCTGGTGGAGGAGGACGATCCCACCGAGCACGTCATGCACACCGAGCGCTACCACGTGCCCGCCGAGGTCGTGGAGGCCGTGCACGCCACCAAGGCCGCCGGTCACCGTGTGATCGCCGTGGGTACCACCGCGGTGCGCTCGCTCGAGAGCGCGTGGGACGCCGCCGCGCCCTCGAGCGCCCCCGCCGTCACGGCACGCGGCTTCGAGGGCCGCGCGGACGGCGCCGACGTGTGCGGCGAGGGCGACATCACGGTGCGCGAGGACGCCACCACCAATCTGTACCTCATGCCGGGCTCGACGTTCCACGTTGTGGATGCGCTTATCACGAACTTCCACGTGCCGCGCTCCACGCTCATGATGCTCGTCTCGGCCCTCGCCACGCGCGATCAGGTCATAGATGCCTACGAGGAGGCCGTGCGGGAGGAGTACCGCTTCTTCAGCTTCGGCGATGCGATGCTCATCGAGTAATCTGCTTGAGGCACAGTTCTGTATGCCGTCTACGGATAAAAAGCTACCGTTTGCGGTTGAGTGGCCTCATTCATGAAAGACCAATGGTCGTCGGGGCATAAGCAGGTTGTACTAAAAGAGTCGCAACGTTACCGCGACCGAGACGGGAGGTGTGTCCGATGGGTTTTGAAGATATAGCAGCTTTCGGGCCCGCCGCTTGCGACACCGAGATCGGTTAGATGTGAAAAGCGAGCGTTCGCGCCGTTCTTTAGTTCCACCGGTTGGTTGGCAAGACGATCGATGAGGGAACGCGTCGGCGGGCTCGATGAATCGGATAGCCCCGTCCCAACGGTAAGAGATAGCGGGTGAGTCCACCGTAGGATTTGTAAAGGCGGCGGCATCGCGAGGAGCGGTGCCGCCGCCTTTTGTCATATGCGGGTGCAACCGGGACGGCCTCTGCTCCGTGTTGGGAGCTCTTGTCCAAGGCGGTCATTTGGCATCGGCCTCCCACGGACCCGTGGCGCGGCGGTCGCCTGATTGCCAGTTTGTTGCGGCTTCGCCGCCTGCCGTTGCGGAGGTATCCATCCGGGGGCTTTTGGGTACGGTAGGTCATGTGCATAAACAGTGCCATTGAAGTGTCATTTAAAGATTGGAGCCCCCATGACCGAGTTCCGCATGACGCACCTCGCAGATTCCGACCCGGCCATCGCCCAGGCGATAACCGACGAGCTCTCCCGCCAGCGGGGGACCATCGAGCTCATCGCATCGGAGAACTTCACGAGCCCCGCAGTGCTCGAGGCGATGGGCAGCGTGCTCACCAACAAATATGCCGAGGGCTATCCGGCGCATCGCTACTACGGCGGGTGCGAGCAGGTCGATGTGGTCGAGGACCTGGCCCGTGAACGCGCCTGCGCCCTGTTCGGCTGCAAATTTGCCAACGTGCAGCCCCATTGCGGCGCCAACGCGAATCTCGCCGCATACGCCGCCCTCGTCGAGCCGGGCGACACGATCTTGGGCATGAGCCTCGACCAGGGCGGGCATCTTACGCACGGCAGCCCGGTCAACTTCTCGGGCAAGCTGTACAACTTCGTGCCGTACGGCCTGGACCTTAAGACGGAGACCATCGATTACGAGGAGCTGGAGCGCTTGGCCGAGCGCGAGCGCCCCGCGCTCATCGTCGCGGGCGCCTCGGCGTATCCGCGCGTGATCGATTTCGAGCGCATGGCCGCGATCGCCCATGGCGTGGGCGCGCGCCTCATGGTGGACATGGCCCATATCGCCGGCCTGGTGGCGACCGGCGCCCATCCCTCGCCGTTCCCGCATGCGGACGTCGTGACCTCCACGAGTCATAAGACCCTGCGCGGTCCGCGCGGCGGGTTCATCCTCACCAACGACGAGAAGCTCGCCCGCGCCATCGACAAGGCGGTGTTCCCCGGCACGCAGGGAGGCCCACTCATGCATGTCATCGCGGGAAAGGCCGTGGCGTTTGGCGAGGCGCTGCGCCCCGAGTTCTCAGCCTACATCGATCATGTGGTGGAGAATGCCGCCGCGCTGGGCGAGGGCATGGTCGAGGGCGGCCTGCGCCTCGTGTCCGGAGGAACCGACAACCATCTGTGCCTGGTTGACCTCACGCCTGCGGGCATCTCGGGCAAGGAGGCCGAGACGCTGCTCGATGCGGTCGGCCTCACGGTGAACAAGAACTCGATCCCGGGGGAGACGCGCTCGCCGTTCGTGACGAGCGGAATTCGCGTGGGCTCCGCCGCCGCAACCACCCGCGGCTTCACGGCCGAGGAGTTTCGCGAGATCGGCGGCCTGGTCGCACGTGTGGTGTTCTCCCCTCAGGATGTGCGCGAGCGCATGTGCGTGCGCAAGCGCGTGGAGACCCTGTTGGAGGCGCACCCGCTGTACCTGAAAATGGATTAGCGCATCCTGCGTCCACGGCGGGAGGGATCGATCATGCGCGAGAACAAGCGCGGGACCGCTGCCCCGGCGCGCGTGGACAAGGTCAAGTAGGACCGAATCTGTTTGGCTTGTCCGAAAGAAGAGGGCTCGTTCCCGTGAACGAGCCCTCTTCCCGTGTCGGGTATGCTCAGGCGCTTGCCGCCCCCGATGCCGGGGCGTTGGTCTCGAGGCCGCTAATCCCGCTTGACGTTCATGGCGCGCATGGCGTTGAGGATGGCGATCACCGCCACGCCCACGTCGCCGAAGACCGCGAGCCACATGTTCGCGATGCCGACCGCCGCCAGCGCGAGGATGAGCACCTTGACGCCGATGGCGAACACGATGTTCTGGTGCACGATGCGCATGGTCTTGCGCGCTATGCGGATGGCGCGGGCGATGTTGCTCGGCTTGTCGTCCATGAGGACGATGTCCGCGGCCTCGATGGCGGCGTCCGAGCCCATGGCGCCCATGGCGATGCCCACATCGGCGCGGGTGAGCACGGGGGCGTCGTTGATGCCGTCGCCCACGAAGGCGAGGTTGCCGCGGGCGGAGTCGAGGATGCGCTCCACCTGCTCGACCTTGTCGCCGGGCAGCAGCTGGGCGTGGTATTCGTCCAGGCCGAGTTTTGCTGCGACGGCGCGCGCCACCTCCTCGCGGTCGCCGGTGAGCATAACGCAGCGATTGACGCCAGCGGCGTGCAGATCGCGGATGGCCTGCTCGGCATCGTCCTTCACCACATCGGCGATGACGATATGGCCGGCATACGAGCCGTCGATGGCGACGTGCAGGATGGTGCCGGTGAGCTCGCAGTCATGCCAATTCGCGCCGTGGGCGGCCATCAGCTTGTCGTTGCCCACGAGCACCACGTGCTCATCGATGGTGGCCTGGACTCCGTGGCCGGATTCCTCGGCGGTCTGCGCGATGCGCGTCTGGTCGATGTCGCCGTTGTAGGCCTCCTTGATGGAGACGGCGATCGGATGGTCGGAGAACGCTTCCGCGTACGCCGCCATGGACAGCACGTAATCGGGGTCGACGCCGTCCTGGGCGTGGATGGCGACCACGTTGAAGGTGCCGGATGTGAGGGTGCCGGTCTTGTCGAACACGACGGTGTCGACCTCCGACAGCGCCTCGAGGTAGTTGGAGCCCTTGACGAGGATGCCGAGCTTGGACGCCCCGCCGATGCCGCCGAAGAACGACAGCGGCACGCTGATGACCAGGGCGCACGGGCAGCTCACCACGAGGAAGGTGAGTCCGCGCAGGATCCAATCGGGCCACGTCTCCATGCCCATCAGCGGCGGGATGATGGCGATCGCCAGCGCCGCGAAGGTGACGATGGGCGTGTAGACGCGTGCGAATCGCGTGATGAAGTTCTCGGTGTGCGCCTTTTTCTCGCTCGCGTTCTCCACGAGTTCGAGGATGCGGCTCACGGTCGAGGCGCCGAAGAGCTTGGTGGTGCGGACGCGCAGGACGCCCGTCATGTTGATGCAGCCGGAGATGACCTCCGCGCCCTCCTCCACGTGGCGCGGCACCGATTCGCCGGTGAGGGCGGCGGTGTCGAGCTGGGAGGCTCCATCGACGACGATGCCGTCGATGGGAACACGCTCACCGGGCTTGATCACGATGATGTCGCCTATCTGCACCTCGTCGGGATCGACCTGCGCCAGCGACCCATCGCGCTCGATGTTCGCGTAGTCGGGCGCGATGTCCATCATGGCCGCGATGGATTTGCGGCTCTTGCCCACGGCATAGCTCTGGAACAGCTCGCCGACCTGGTAGAACAACATGACGGCCGCGCCCTCCGCCATATGCGGCTCGGTGTCGGGGAAGAAGATCATGGCGAACGCGCCGATGGTGGCGACGGTCATGAGGAAGCTCTCGTCGAAGGCCTCGCCGCGACGGATGTTGCGCCACGCCTTGAGAAGCACGTCGTGCCCGGCGATGAGGTAGGGGATGAGGTAGAGCGCGAAGCTCGCGTACAGCGCGCCGGGCTCTCCGAAGATGCCCGCGAGTACGCCTAACTCGTCGAGGGCCATGACGGTGAAGAAGATGGCGAGCGCGAGGAGGATACGCTTGAGCCACTTTTTTTGCTTCTTGTTCATGTGGAAAACCACTCCAATCGGCGGTGCCGCCAGCATGTGGGGATGGGGTGCGAACCAAACTCGTCCAGGTCTTTGTCGCGATGCCTCGTTAGGGCGTGATGCCGATTAGCGCAGGATCTCGCAGTCGGGCTCGACCTCGGCGGTGAGCTTGACCACGGCGTCGAGGACGTTGTCGAAGTCCTCGTCGGCGGCCTCGAGGGTGAGCTTCTGGGTGAGGAAGTTGATCTTGGCGTCCTGGACGCCGTCGAGCTTCTTGATGGCGTCCTCGAGCTTGCCGGCGCAGACGGCGCAGTCGATCTCGTCGAGTTTGAAAACCTTACGCATGATGGGTTCCTTTCGGTTGGTTTGGAAATTGCCGGTGGTGGTGCCCGCCTCGATTTGGGCTTGCGCCTCGATTTGGGGATAGCCCCTGCATCGAGGCGAGGGTCACTCGCAGATGTGGGTGAGGCCTTGGTCCAGGATGGTCAGGACGTGGTCGTCGGCGAGCGAGTAGTGGATGTTGCGGCCGTCGCGCCTGAACTTGACCAGATGCGCCTGCTTGAGGATGCGCAGCTGGTGGGAGACGGCGGACTGCGACGCGCCGAGGGCCTCTGCGATCTCGTTGACGCTCAGCTCGTCGGTCATGAGCGTGTACAAGATCTTGATGCGCGTGGTGTCGCTGAAGACCTTGAAGAGATCGGCAAGGTCGTAGAGCAGCTCCTCCTCAGGGAGGACTTCGCCCTCTTCGCGAGCGCCCGGCTTGGCGGCATGGTCGTCTGCCATGATATTCAATGCACCTTCTTTCATATGAACAGATACTCATATATCTACTACAGATGATTATATGAACGTATGCTCATATGTCAAGAAGGCCATTGCAAATGGCTGAGAATAACCAACGTCAATCTTGTGTTGACCGATTCATCTCGTCTTTTGCCTACGTGCGCGAACTGGATGAGCTTTTTCGTATTGTTTTGAAGAACTCGAAAGTAGCCGGAGGGCATAGCCGAGTGAATCCTGTGCTTTTAAGGGCAGCAAAGCGTCCAATACTCACCGGTTTCAGAAATCGATACGAAAAAGTTCATTGAGCTCGAGGTGGGTTTAGCGGCCTGTCCCTAACGGGCGGTATTCGTAGTAGGGCCAAGCGCCGAAAAGCGCATCGCGCATCTCTATTTCTCTCTGGGCCAATCGCGGTGTGGGGTTCGGGAGCTTTATGCTCAAGGTGTCGGAGAGGCGCCGTGCGAGCAGGTTGAAACGCGTGCGGTCCGAGATCTGCTTATAGGAGATGCGAATCACCTCGATACCCATGCTTTCCAATGCGAGTGCCCGGTCGTCATCGGCCTGAGCCCGATCGCGGCTGTTGTGAGCCATTTCACCTTGGCACTCTACGATGACCATGGGATGATCGGATGTGGCCTCCCACACTATGTCGCCGTACGCGTTTTTTAGTCCGCAAATTCTCTGGGCATTATCATCAAGCTTGATTTCAAGGTTGTTTTTAAACCCCGCGAACCCAAGACCTCCTACCCGCCGGGGCGACCCAATGAGGATGGAGGTTTTCGCCTCGAAGGGGGAGGCGACTTTCCCGGTCACGTATCGCATTGCCTTTGCTAGCCGGTTGCGCCCGCGCATTCCCTTCCCGGCATCGAGGATATGGTAGATGTCATCGATTTCGAGGAGGGGCTTTCTGACCCATAAATCGGTTGGTTTCCCCTGGGCGCTGGTGATGCGTCGCCAGGAATCGAGCCGCTCGAATTCGCCCTGTTTTACCGACTGACAGATAGCGTCGTCCATTTCTTTACTGGGGGAGTAGAGCGAAAACAAGCCGGTGAATTCGTATATAAGCAATGCGGTGTCGATGGGATCAAGATGGGTTGAGAGCATCAACAGCGTAAGGAGCGGAGATGTGACGGCGACGTCGAACGGTGTGTCGACAATCGCCCCTGCGGGCAGGTCCTTACTCCATAGATGCTGTTTCACAAGTGTTGAGGTCAGGCGGTCGTGGCCGAAGCTCAGCGCATGGATGGGGATGTCGATGATGCGTGTCGCGACGGGGCTTTGGCGGAGCCGCCCGCGGCCATAGGGAGTATCGAAGTCGGGGATCGGTGGAAGGGCATAAAAATAGCGGGGCGGTGTCCTGTAGTACCGCAGTGCGGATATGTCGCAGAGAACCTTTGTCATGGCGGACAGGATAAGGGACGCTCGCCTGTGGTGCAATAGATTCCCCTGAACGGTAGTCATTGCAAAATCAACGGTATCTACCTGCATGTTTGTTGCAGGCAATTGTCAGAAATGCGACTGATTTATGCCGGATGTTGTCAGTCGGTCCTTCGGATTTGGGGCAGATGCACGGCATGGACTGGCTGTCCGTCGGACGATTGCCGAACTTCGAGTGAAGTGCGGGTGTTTTGGGTTTGAGCCGTGGTCGCGGGAGGCGCCGCGGACGGTCTCGCGGAGCTTTTTCGTACTAATCCGGGGTTCGGCCGAGTATAGGTGAGCCTAAGCGCTTGATTTCGCAGGAAAAATATAAATGGTATGGGGTTCTATAGCGCAAAACGTCAATCCGATACGAAAAAGCTCAACAAGGAGCAGCGGTCCTAGGCTTCGGGGGTATCGAGCTCCGTCGGCAGGGGAATCGAGCGCTTTGCGGCGACGGGCATGAGTATCAGTCCCACGATGGGCCAGAGGAAATTGCTCAGCAGCGATGCGTTTTGGGCGTGGCCGAACGCCATGAGGATGAGGTCGGTTGCGACGTCGGCTATCGCGGACGGGATGCACGTGATCCCTATGAGCACGATGCCGAGTATGAGGCCCGCGAAGGAGGCCTTCTTGACCGCCTTGCGCGACGCGTCGTCCAGGCCGTTCCAATACCGCTTCGGGGCATTCATGGCATCCTCGATTCTCCGGGGCTTGAGGGACGTCGCTATTCTACCCATGGGGGCGGGATGCCATGGGGGCGTGCCATATCGAACCGGGGCGCCCTGCGCGCCGTTCGACGGGTGACGGGCAGCGCGGCGCCGGCCGGCGGGCGACCGGAATCGAGTCGCCCGCCCGGGGTCGATGCGGCCGTCGGGAGGCATCGCGGGGCGGGCGCGGGGGCGCTTCCGCTAGAACGAGATGCCCAGCACGGAGGTGACGAACAGCGCGGCGGCGATGGCGCCGGCGAACGGCGCGATGCCGGGCACCACCAGGCCGTAGAGCCAGTTGTTATCGACCTTGCCGCGAATGGGGAGCAACTGGTAGGCGATGCGGGGGCCGAGGTCGCGCGCCTGGTTCATGGCGAAGCCCGTCACGCCTCCGAGCCCCATGCCCACGGCCCAAACAAGCAGGCCCACGCCGATGCCCAGGCCGAGCAGGTCGTCGCCCGCATGGGCCGCGATGCACAGGATGCCGGTGAGGAACACGAAGGTGTCGAACGCCTCGATGCAGAAATTACGCACCAGGTTGTAGGACTCGGGCGTGGGGTTGGTCGAGAAGATGTTGCGGATGGCGACGCCATCGACCTCGCCTTCGGAGGCGCGGAAGTCATCTGCGTAGATAAGCCATGCGATGCATGCGCCTGCAACGCCGCCCAGCATCTCGGCGATGGCGAAAGGTACCACGCTGTTCCAGGGGATGAGGCCAACGATCGCCTGGCAAAGGGCCATGGCGGGGTTCATGCACACGCCGCCAAAGATGAACAGGCACACGCTGATGCCAAACGACCAAGTGGTGATCGCGAACATGTGGCCGGAGTCGCGGTACTTACTGCCCTTGAGCGTGATGTCGCAATGGACGCCGACGCCGAAGACGATCATGAGGGCGGTTGAGGCGAACTCGGCGAGGGTGGGGGTGATCATGTGGTTCCTTTCGATGGTCGTTTCGTCTGAGGCGATCGTTGCCGCCGTGTGTCGTGCTGGTCTGTCGGCGGCGGCGATCTTATTTGGCGGGCCGAGTCGTCAGCGCTGAACGACAACGCCGAGCCCATCGGGGATGATGGCGAAGCGCGCGTTCGGCCCCTTGAGCTCGCGGGCCAGCTGCACGGCCTCGTCGACGGTGCTTGCGGGCGTCATGTGCATGGCTCGAATCATGTCGTGGTCGCATAGGTCGCTCACGAGGATGACCGGATGATGGGCGAGGATGCGCGCGAAGATTTGGGCGGTCCACTGGTCGGGCAGCGTCTGGTCCTTGGGACGGTCGATGCAGGAGCGTTCGAACGCAGCGGGGTCGTTTTCCGCGATGTTCTTGAAGAAGCCCTCTCCGCCGTGGCCGTCGGCGCATCCCGCGACCGCGATGATGACGCCGCCTTCGTCGAGTGTCGCCTCGGCGGCGGTCATACCCTTGACGGCCTGGTAGATGTTCTGGTCGAGCGGGTAGCCGCCGTTGGTGGTGATGGCAACGTCGCAGTCCACGGCGCGCACGCCGGCGAGCCCGCGTACAAAGTCGCAGCCCGCCTCGTGCGCCGCATGGATGTCACCCGCGAACGCCCCGATGACACGGTGCTCTCCGTCCAGAACGACGTTCAGGATGAAAGCGAGGCCCGCCATTTCGGCGGCGGCCATCATGTCGTCGTGCACGCGGTTGCCCTCGATGATGCCCGCTCGCGACCGCGGGTCGTGCACGAACTGCCCGTTGTGGTTGTACATGATGGTCTTGTAGGACGCCACGCCCGGCAGCACCGACTTGCGAGACCCCGAGAAGCCGGCGAAGAAATGTGGCTCGATGAAGCCCTCGGCGAGTAGCAGGTCGGCTTCGGCTGCGATACGGTTGATGATGCACTCGCCGCCGGAGGGCAGGGTCCCGATTGCGACCATCGCCTCGTCGTCGGTGGCGACGTGCATCACGATCTCCTCTTCGGCGACGATGCGTTCGCCATACTTGTCCACGAGCTCCTCATGTGTGGATGCCCGGTGCATGCCGGTCGCCACGAGGATGCGCACGTGCGCCTCGGGTGCCGCCGCGTGGATGCGACGCAGCAGGATGGGCATCGTCACGCGTGAGGGAACCGGGCGCGTGTGATCGGAGCTGATGATCACGATGTCGCGTTTGCCCTGGCAGAGCTGCTCGAGTGTGGGCGAGTCGTAAGGGGTGTCGAGCGCCCGCTCGACGAGCTCCTCCTGCCCAGCGTCGGGCGTGAAGTCTCCCTGTTTGCCCGCGAGCACGCCGACGACGCTTTCATCCGGCAGGCTCAGATGCATCCGTCCTCGGTCATATGGCAAATCTATATCAAACATGTGTGCCCCTCTCTTGGTTGATTGCCGGTACGGACGAGGGGTAACTATGGTGGTGATGGCATCGGGGCGGTCTGACCTATGTTGTTACCATTTGGTACAGCTTCGGCTTCACAGTCCGATAGAGTTGCGATTTCCGGAGGTCAGGTATGGGAGGGGTGCGCGTGATCGAGAGATCTGACTATCTCGTCGACTTTTTGCGCGAGCGGGGATTTCACGAGATGCGCAAAGCTCGCCATGAGTATCTCTCGTACTACGGCTTCGATCAGGAGTACGTGTTCGTTCTTGTGGAGGGCGTGGTCAAGGCGAGTGTCACGCTGCGCGAGGGTACCCGGTTCAACATCTCCTACATCAAGGGTCCGAGCCCCGTTTCGCTTCTCCGCGACGAGGTGAGCAGCCATGCGAAATCCCCCTACAGCGTGCGCGTGGAATCTCCCGAGGCGACCTACATGGCGGTTCCCCGCGTGAGGTTCTGGGAGTTCGTGAATGAGGATTCTCGCCTGCTGGGCTATGTGAAGGACTATTACCGCGCGAGCCTGGAGGAGAGCCTCTATCGCATGCGTTATCTGACGATGAATGGGAAGGTCGGCGCCGTGGGAGGGTTCTTGTACGACCTGAACGAGCGCTTCGGCGTGCCCTGCGACGAGGGGAGCGTGATCGCCCTCGATGTCACAAACGAGGACATCGCGCAGTTCTGCGGGGCCTCGTCGCGCACGAGCGTGAACCGCATCCTGCGCGGTTTCAGGGAGCAGGGCGTCATTTCGACGAGCGGGCACGATGGCCGCATCGTCATCCACGACGCGTCCATGCTGGAGCGTTATGTGATGGACTGACCCAGGTCGGGTGTACATGGGTTCGCCGGGCGCCTGCGAGTCGGCCCGCGCGAGGGCGAATTCATTTCTGCTGGCTGTCGCCAGCGCGTTCTATCCGTTCGCCAGGGCGATAAACGAATCGAGCGAATACTCTCCGGAGATGCGCACGCGCGGCAGCGCGGTGATGTCGTCGCCCACGTGAGCCCACGAGTTTTGCATGGTGAAGGCGCAGAGGATGCCGGCGTCTCGCACGGCCGCGCGGCCGTCGTCGGTGACGTCGCCGAAGGGATAGGCGAAGGCCTGGGTCCCGCCCGCGATTTCCTGGGCGTGCTTGAGATCCGCCGCGATGTCAGCGCGGCTCATGGCGCTGATGATGCCGCCGTGCCCCACGTTGCCGCCGGGCTTGTGCATCCCAAAGGAGTGGGACTCGAAGGCGATGTAGGGGCTGCGATGAAGTCGCCGTTGAGGTCCGCCGGCGGGTTTGCGGGGTCATAGACGTAGTGGTACATGAGGATAGGCGCGCCGCCCTGCATGGTTTCCATCGACTCGACAACATGTACGGTGCGCACTGCCTTTGCGGTATGACCAGACGAGTCCGACACGCGATAGCTCACTTTGTACGTGCCGGGTTTGGAGGTGTCGACCTTGCCCGAGATTTTAATCTTGGCGTTGAGCAGGCCGTCGGCGGGCTCGGCGGCATGGGCATCCGCCTCGAGGTATTCTTCTCCCTTGAGCACATAGGTTTCTTTGGATCCGTTGAGGCCGATGACAATCTCGCCGCCGCCAGCCGTGCTGTCTTCTATGATGGGCGTCATGGCGTCGAGTGTAACGCGAAAACGCTCCAAGAATAGGAGCGTTTTCTGAGAGTCGTCTTATGAAATTGTCATGCATCCGTTGGTGGCGGAGCTTTTTCGTACTGACTTTGAGAAACCCGGAGTTTGGAAGGTCTTGAGAGCAGCAAAACCGCAGGTTGCGGCAAGGCGCAAAGAGCGCGTACTCGGCAAATCGGGAAAACAGTACGAAAAAGCTCGACCCTTCAGCGGGGTCACCGCCCCGACGCAGTACGACCCTACTTGAGGAACATGTTCTTGAGGTTAAATTCCGCCTGCACAGTGCGCAGCATGAGGTCGGTGTCGTCGAGGCCCAGGTGCAGCTCGTTCTCGTCCGCGGCGAGCGTCCCGCGGCGACGCGCCCAGTTCTGAAGGCTCGCCGGGGCGCTCTCGCGGGGCAGGGTGCGGACCTCGCCGTCGATGGAGCGGCAGATGTGGCGCGAGTCGATGACGATGATCTTGCCCGCGCGCCGGGCCTCGGCGTACCCGGGGAGGTGCAGCATGAACCAGCTATCCTCGAAGGCCGCGTTATGGGCCATGATGGGATAGCGCTTCATGAGGCGGAGCAGCTCCTTCTGCAGCTTCGTATCGGAGCGGAACGGGGTCTTGCCCTCGAGGTCGCTCCACTGGATGTGGTGGATGTCGGCCAGCGGCACGCCGGTCTCGCGGTACATCTCGGGGATGCCGCAGTAGAAGGCCTGCGGGTCGTGCGGGACCGCGTCGCTCTTCAGGTCCATGAGCTCCCAGCCCACGTTGATGATGTAGCCGCGCTCCGGCGCGCGGCCGGTGGTCTCGATGTCGATGCCCAGCACGGTGCCCTTGATGGGCTTGCGGACGTAGGCGACGGAGTAGGCGTCGCGGTCGCCGCGGACCTCGCGGGCGACGCCGGCGGCGGTGCGGCCCTGCATCTTGGCGATGCCGGCGCACAGGTCTGCGTCAGTGAGGTTGCGGGCGAGCAGGGGGCTGGAGAGGTTGCGCAGGCGCGTCTCGCCGATCTGGTCGCACAGCTCGCGGTTCTGGTCGGCGAGGGTGAGGATGACGTCGAAGCCGAATCCGGGCTCGTCGTTCGCGCGCCACTCGTCGAGCAGCGCCTTCATGGCCTCCTCGCCGCGCTGGCGCTCGGACTCCATGGCATCGTAGTCGCCGTAGATGAACATGGGGATGAAGGGCTGCATCGAGTACTCGAGGGCCTGCTGGACGTTCATATGGTTCGTGCTCCTATCGTGGTGCGCCGCGCTCCGTGCGCGGGGCCGTGACGCCTGCGGCGGGCCCGCGGGGAATGCGCGGCGGTCGAAGTTTCCGCTCAAGAGTATAGAGGGTCATCGAAGGGTCGAAGTGTTTAGGGTGTGAAACTTTTAAGCCGGCGGACTGCCGGTGCCGCGCGTGCCCGGTTGCCCGCGGCGCCTTGTCGCTCGCTCGCCGATCCCACGGGGCCGCGCGGTCGGGCCTTCGGAGGGGCTCGGCGGCACCCGTGCGCCAGCGGTACAATCGAGGGGTAGGCACCCACAAGCTGTCGAAGAAAAGGAGGCTGCAGATGGCTAAGTTGGATGGTAAGGTCGCTCTCATCACCGGCGCCGCCGCCGGCCTGGGCGAGGGAATCGCCATGGCCTATGCCAAGTACGGCGCAAAGCTCATCATGGTCGACCTGTCCCCCTCGGTGGAGGAGACCGCCGCGAAGCTCCGCGAGGAGTACGGCTCCGAGATCATTACCGTGGTGGCAAACGTGGCCGACCGAGCCCAGATGGACGAGGCCGCCGCGAAGGGCATCGAGACCTTCGGCGAGATCAACGTCGCCTGCTGCAACGCGGGCGTGTGCCGCCTCGCCCCGTTCGAGGAGATGGACGACGCCACGCGCGACTTCCACATCGACGTGAACATCAAGGGCGTGTGGAACACCTGCAAGGCCGTGGTGCCCTACATGCTCAAGCAGGGCGGAGGCAACATCGTGATCGCGTCCTCCGTCACGGGCGACATCGTGGCGGACGCCGGCGAGGCCGCCTACGCTATGACCAAGGCCGCGCTCGTGGGTCTCACCAAGTGCCTGGCGGTGGAGTACGCCGATCGCAATATCCGCGTGAACTGCTCGCAGTTGGGATATGCGCGCACCCCGATGGTCGAGAAGATGGCGCTCGAGTCCAACCCCGAGGACCCCGAGTCCGCCATCGCCGACATCGCCGTGGGCGCGCCTATGAAGCGCCTGGCCAACCCCATCGAGGTGGGCGAGCTCTTCGCGTTCCTGGGTAGCGATGAGTCCAGCTATCTCACCGGCTCGCAGATCGTCATCGACGGCGGCAGCACCCTGCCCGAGACGATGTCCATCGGCACCAACTAGTGCCTAGCGGTTGAACGGCGAACCACCGAGTGCAACTGTCGCCCGACTGCGCGGCGCTGCGGTCGGGCAGATTTTTTATGGTTGTGAAGTGCTGTCTGTCGTTATGAGTTATCCAAAGGAAACTATTAGTATACTGGTTCACTCGCGTATCGCGTGTTTGCCAGGTGGCGCACGGGGTATGTAAACAGCTACCCTCGGGGCGTCGGGTCCCGTTGGATGTTCCCGTTGAGGAGAGTCGCTCGTGGATCTGCTACTGCATTTCTTTGAGCATGCGCTCGAGGACACCCTCGCGCTCGTGCCGTTCCTGTTTGTGACCTACATCGCGCTCGAAGCGCTCGAACATGCCGCGGGCGCCCGTGCGAACGCGGTGGTTCGCCGTGCGGGCGCTGCCGGACCGGTTGTCGGCGCGCTGCTGGGCGTGGTCCCGCAGTGTGGCTTTTCGGCCATGGCGGCCACGCTCTACGCCGGTCGCGTGGTGACGCTCGGCACGCTCGTGGCGGTGTTTCTCTCCACGTCCGACGAGATGCTGCCCATGTTGGTTGCCGAGCAGGTCGAGGCGGGTTTGCTGTTTCGCGTGCTGGGGCTGAAAGTTCTGGTCGCGCTCATCACGGGCGTGGTGGCGGACCTCGCCATCCGCGCGCTGCGCAGGAATGCTCGCGTGCACGCGTTCTTGCGTCGCACGGTGCTCTCCGTTCGCCGCGATGGCATAGAGGCCGATGTGGTGGATCAGATGGCCGAGGGCGGGGAGACCGCCGAGCACATCTGCTGTCTGTGCGAACAGGACCATTGTGGCTGCGGGCATCGTCACGTGCATGCGCATGGGGGCGAGCACGGCCACGAGCACGGTCATGACCACGGTCACGAGCACGCCGACGGACATGTTTCGGGTTGTGACCGTGATCACGGCCACGACCACGACCACAGCCACGCCGGCGGGCGCTTCGGAATCGTCGGGTCAATCGTGATGAGCGCCGTCTCGCACACCGTGCAGGTGAGCCTCTTCATCTTCCTGGTAACGTTCGCGCTGGTGCTCGTCCTGGAAACGGTGGGTGAGGACGCTTTGGCCGCGTTCCTTTCGGGCAACCGGCTGCTCGCGGTATTCGCCTCCGCGCTGGTGGGCCTGGTGCCCAACTGCTCGGCGAGCGTGGTCATCACGCAGCTCTATCTGGAGGGCGTGCTGGGCTTCGCGCCCCTCATGGCCGGCCTGCTCGCGTCCGCCGGCGTTGGGTACCTCGTGCTGTTTCGCACCAACCGCCATCCGCGCGAGAATACCGTGATCGTGGCCGGGCTGTTCTTGGTCGCATGCGTTTGGGGCCTGGTGTTCGCAGCGCTGGGGCTGTAGCGCGATTTAGTTGTCGAGCGCCTCGCGCAGGAGCTGGGCGAGGTTGCGCTGGAAACGCTCGCGGTCGTCGTCGGTGAAGGCGGCCGGCCCCTGCGTGCGCCCGCCCGCGCGGCGGACCTTCTTCTCCTCGTGACGGATGAACAGCTGCATGTCGATGGTCGCCTTGTTGTAGACATGGCCACGCACCCCGATGGCCGCGGCACCGCGGCCGAGCACCATGCTGGCAAGGCCGATGTCCTGCGTGACTACCACGTCGCCGGGTTCCAGGCGCTCGATGATGGCAAAGTCCGCGCTGTCGGCGCCGCATGAGACGTCGAGGGTCTCGGCCCAAAAGCCGGGATGCGTGGCGTCGCGCCCGCGGGCGTGCTCGGCCTCGCGCGGGTCGTCGCGGCGGATGCGCCGCGCGAGGTTCTGCGTGGAGTTGCCTGCGATGAGCACGGGGATGCGCGCCGAGCGCGCGCAGGCGAGGGCCTCACGGGTGACGGGGCATGCGTCGGCATCGATGATGAGGGTGGGCATGGGATCCTTTCTTACGTGGAGATGTCTATAGACAGTCTACCGTTGGGATCGATGATGCCCTGCCGTTAAGGGATAGTTCAATTGAGATATATGGGGCATAGTCAAGGAAGCAGGCTAGATATAGCTCTGTGTTCATAAGGGGGTTGATCTTTGTGGGTTAGTTTATGTATCAGGTTGTACTTACACCCGATGAGGAAGGCGGTTTCGATGCTGTGGTTCCGGATCTGCCGGGCTGCTTCAGCTTCGGAGGTACGCGGGAAGAGGCCATAGCCATGGCTGCCGATTCGGCGAAAACGTATGTGGCATCGTTTATGCTTCACGGAGATCCGATACCGGCTTCCAGCACCTATGAGGTTGATGGGGCAGCATTTATGGTCTTTTTTGAGGTTGATGCGGACTAAATCGTTGAAGGAGAGACGGTATCTGCTGCCGAGGCCTCACGTCTTCTCGGAGTGAGCCCCGGGCGAGTGACGCACATGCTCGACTCTGGCATTCTCAAGGGTTATAGGCGTGGGCGTAGGACCTACGTGACGATTGATTCGATTAACGACCGCATTGCGTCCAATCCGGGTTCCGGCAGGCCTCGCGCTGCATTGGGATAGGGGATGGCACGCTCCGCAGACCAATGAAGCAATGGCGATGCGTGCAACAGTGGGCTGGCTATAGTGATTTGCAGAAATGGGCTGATGGGGTTGTCGATCTCCTCATCAGCCCACTCTTTATTTGATGTGAGGTAGACGGTAACCTTAATCATGTGAGATTGGCCCTTGATGGGAAGGACCGGCAAGGTGATTACCGGAGCAGCCAAAAAAAAGGTTGATGCTATCTGGCAGAAGATGTGGGAGGGTGGCATCACCAACCCGCTCGACGTTATCAGCAATCTGACGTACCTCATGTTCATGCGTTCTCTTGATGAGAAAGAGCTCGAGATGGAGCGCTTGGAGAACATGCTTGGAGTGGGGCAGCCTCATATTTTTCCCGAGGCCTTCGAGAACGATCGCGGTGAAAAAATCGAGGGCAGGGAGATTCGCTGGAGCTCTTTCAAGGACAAGCGTGCTGAGGATATGTACCACATCGTCGATCGCTTCGCTTTTCCGTTCATCAAAACGCTGGGTGGGTCGACTGCGTTTTCCAAGACTATGGAGAATGCTACGTTTGGATTCCCAGCGGGCAAGCCCGCGCTTTTGGAAAAGGCGGTTACCGGAGTTGAAGAACTGTTGGCTGACTTCGACGAGCATATTGGCGACCTGGGCGACTTGTACGAATACATGCTTTCCAAGCTCAGCACTGCGGGTACGAACGGACAGTTTCGCACGCCAAAGCATATTCGCGATCTGATGGTGCAGCTTATCGATCCCAAGGCGGGGGAGCTTATATGCGATCCAGCATGCGGAACGGCTGGTTTCTTGATTTCTGCCGCCGAGCATATTCGCAAGCGTTATGGGAATGATATGGCTGCTGAGCAGTGGGATACGTTTGCTGGAACAAATGGGGCTGCGCCGCAGTTCAACGGTTTTGAAATCGACCAAACGATGCTACGCATCAGCGCTATGAACCTCATGCTCCATGGCGTCGATTCGCCTGATGTGCGATACCTCGACAGTATTTCACAGAAGAACGCAATCAGTTCAAAGTACGATGTCATTTTGGCCAATCCGCCGTTTACGGGCTCTGTTGACGTTGAGGATATCGATAAAGGGCTACGCGCTATCGTCGAGACCAAGCAGACCGAGCTTTTGTTTGTTGCCCTGTTCTTGCGCATGCTTAAGCTCGGTGGTCGCTGCGCGTGCATTGTTCCCAATGGAGTTTTGTTCCGTTCGAACTCAAAGGCGTATCGTCAACTGCGCCAGCAACTCGTGGAGGACCATAAACTCGAGGCAATCATCTATCTGCCAAGTGGTGTGTTCAAGCCGTATTCCGGCGTGAGTACGGCAATTCTGATATTCACCAAAACAAACGCCGGTGGTACGGATAACGTGTGGCTCTACAACATGGAGTCGGACGGCTACACGCTTGATGATAAGCGTGATCTGGATGAGAAGAACAACGATATCCCCGATATTCTTGCACGCTGGGCGAACCTTGGTGCCGAGTCTGAGCGCGAGCGTACTGAGAAGAGCTTCCTTGTTCCCAAGCAGGAAATAATCGATAACGAGTACGACTTCAGTTTTAACAAGTACACCAAAACCGAGTACGAGCGTATTGAGTACCCACCTACAAGCGAGATTCTCGCCGAGCTGGATGAGTTGAATGCTCAGTTTGCTGTCGGGCTGGCTGAGCTTCACAAGATGCTTGAAGGTGATCTCTGATGCCCGCGAACAAACCCCCGTTTGACGGGGAGTGGGTGAAGCTAAACCAACTTTGCACGAAAGGGAAGTCTGCTCTCAGGCAGAAAGATCTAATTGATGATGGCCCTTATGCCGTGTACGGTGCTTCGGGGATCGTCGGTTCGATGGCTACGTTTCAAAATGGCGCTCGATATGTTGCCGTTGTAAAGGATGGCGCTGGCGTTGGGCGTGCCAACTTGTGCTCGGCGCGCACATCGGTTCTGGGCACCATGCAGGCGCTTATCCCCACGGAAATGGTGTTGCCTGAGTACTTGCTCCATCTGATTCGTGCGATGCGCCTCGGCGATGGGTTCAGCGGCTCTACGATTCCGCACATATATTTCAAGGATTATGGGCAGCGTTTGGTCAGATATGTTTCCATGGCCGACCAGGAGCGTATTGTCGGCATGTTGGGGTCTATTGAGGACCAAATCGATATATTGAATCAGCGGAACGAACGTCTCGACACCCTCGTCAAATCCCGGTTTGTCGAGATGTTCGAGGGAGATGACTGTATCCAAACGACGATGGGACAGCTGGTGTCGGGTATTGTTGCTGGAACAAATGTCGGGGGGCAACAACGCTCTATTGGTGAGGGGGAATATGCCGTTCTGAAGATTAGCGCAGTAACCAAAGGTGTCTTCGACTCGAACCAGTATAAGGTTGTCGAAGATGTTTCTTCCATTAAGATGATTCATCCTAGAAAGGGGGATTTGTTGTTCAGCCGCGCCAATACGAGCGAAATGATTGGAGCTACGGCGCTTGTTGACCGCGACTACGATAGGCTATTTCTCCCAGACAAACTTTGGCGTATAGAACCAGCCGAAGGCGTAAATTCGATATTTCTCAAGGCGCTGCTCTCCTCGTCGCGAGTGCGGGCTGAGATGTCCAAGGTTTCTACGGGGTCTAGCGGATCGATGCAAAATATATCGATGGCAAAGTTTAGAAATTTGCCCGGAATTATACCGCCTCTTGCCCTCCAGCAAGAATTCGCCGACTTCGTCCGCCAGGTCGACAAATCGAGGTTTATCGTTCAACAGAAGATCGAAAAGCTGCAGATGCTCTATAACAGTCTTGCTCAGGAGTATTTTGGCTAAGCAGTTCGTTGCTGCATCCTTACCGCATGTGTTCACGTGCGGTAAGGAGTGTCCTTATGAATGAGAAGGTGCTTGTCATCAAGGAGATCGAGTGACTTATGGCGCCGATTCTTAGCAACGATCAACTGGGAAAACTACATTCCGTGCTCGATCATTGCCTACTCGACGCGGGCGACTTTCCTTTGAGGAACACCCAGTTTTCTACTAACGGTGAGACAATAGACGCGTTTTTGTCTGCAAAGTCTGTCGAGGGCTGTTCCATTAGAACCATTCGGTATTACTCGCAGGCGCTCGAACGTTTCTCCAGCGCCATTGGCAAATCTTTTATCGAGGTTACGACCGATGATGTGCGTGGGTATTTGACGGCATGTCAGCAGAACGGTCGGGTGAGTAATGTCACGGTGGACAATATCCGGCGGATAATATCGAGCTTCTTTTCCTGGCTCGAGATCGAGGATATTGTTTACAAGAGCCCCGTCAGACGAATCAAGAAAATTCGATCGCTCAAAGCGGTAAAGCCCATCATTACCGATGAGTCGATGGAAGTCTTGAGGGACGGATGCAAAACGGCCAGAGACCTTGCAATTGTTGACCTTTTGACCTCAACGGGAATGCGCGTCGGTGAGCTCGTTAAGCTCAACAGGTGGGATATCGACCTGACAAATCGAGAGTGCGTGGTGAAGGGTAAGGGCAACAAGGAGCGTAAGGTCTATTTCGACGCACGCGCCAAGATACATCTAGCTGCATATCTCGAGCAGCGAATTGACGAAAATGAGGCGCTATTCGTTTCGCTCAACTATCCCTATAAACGACTTGAAATTAGCGGTGTCGAGACACGGTTGCGTGAGCTTGGGAGGTCGGCGATTGGGGAACGTGTGCATCCGCACAAGTTTCGGCGGGCCCTCGCGACGAAAGCGATTGATAAGGGGATGCCGATTGAGCAGGTGCAGGTGCTGTTAGGGCACAGCAAGATTGAGACAACGCTATGCTACGCCATGGTCGATCAACAAAACGTAAAGCGATCTCATCACAAGTACATCGGCTGACGAACCCCCGTTTGACGGGGAGTGGGTGAAGGTCGCGGAAGTATTTAACCTCCAGATTGGCAAGACTCCGTCGAGGAAGAAGATGGAGTATTGGAATACAGGTGAGTACGATTGGGTTTCGATTAAGGATCTGGGCTCGTATGGTCGATTTGTGGGACGTACAAAAGAGACGATTAGCGAACTTGGCCGTATTGAGTCCGGGATAAAGCAAGTCCCGTCCAATACGCTCTTAATGAGCTTTAAGCTGTCGTTGGGAAAGACATCAATTACGACCCGCCCCATTTATACGAATGAGGCCATCATGGCTTTTTTGGATAAAGGGACCTTTCAATTTGATTTGGGCTATATGTGGCATCAGTTCAGGACGAAGGATTGGGCTACGGGTACTAACATGGCAGTTATGGGGGAAACGCTTAATAAGAAGACGTTGGGAAGTGCGCTAATTCGTCTTCCGGATTTAAGAACGCAGAGAATGGTTGCCAGTCATCTTGATGTGATCCAGGGCCAACTTGAAATTGCCGCCAAGAAGCTCGAACGTCTCGACACCCTCGTCAAATCCCGGTTTGTCGAGATGTTCGGAGGTTCCGGTTGGCCGGTGGCGACAGTGGGAAGTCTTGCTACCGACATTCGCTACGGAACCAGCAAAAAGGCATCCGACTGCGGACAATTTGTTTATTTGCGAATGAACAACATGACCGATGGTGGCGGACTTGATTTTGGCGACGTGAAGCATATTGACCTTAGCGGCGCAGAGCTTGAGAAATGCCAGGTCGTTGATGGCGATCTTCTCTTCAATCGAACGAATAGCCGAGAGAAGGTGGGTAAGACAGCTGTCTTTCACGCGAAGGAGCCGATGGTTATTGCTGGATATATTATCCGGGTGCGGTTGGGGGATAGAATTAAGCCAGATTTCCTTGCGGCGTATATGAATCTGCCGACAACAAAGGCAATGCTGCGCTCAATTGCAAGGGGAGCCGTACACCAGGCGAATATCAATTCAAGGGAACTGTCGGCAATTGAGGTCCCAGTGCCTCCAATATGTCTTCAAGACAGTTTCCTCTCCTTCGTCGCCGAGGTCGACAAATCGAGGTTTAACTTGCTAAAGGCATATGGGTCTATAATTGCGTTGTTTCGCGTGTTATTCCCCTGAACAGCGAGTGAGAACGCCATGAACTTCGGATTCCTAAAGCGTGCCGACGGGTATTACGACCTCTTTGCCGATGCTTGCATCGAGGCCGAGAAGATCTACGCGACTTCTCCCGCGCTTTGTGCGGTTGGTTGTCGCAAGGCGCTCGAGCTGTCTGTTAAATGGGTCTATGCAATCGATAATTCCATTAGCATGCCGTACCGCGACAATCTCTCGTCGCTTTTGCATGAGCAGTCGTTTAGGGAGTGTGTTGATGAGCGTGTTTGGCGCAGGCTCATCGGCATAAACAAACTCGGAAATCTCTCTGTTCACACGGAGCGCCGTGTCGCCGCCGAGGATGCAGTCCTGTCGCTGAGGTCCCTCTTTGATTTCGTCGACTGGATCGATTATTGCTACGGCCCGGAATATGAGAATCGTCGCTTCGATGAGGCGAAGATTCCAAAGAAGGGCGTTCAGCTCACCCTTCAGCAGGTTAAAGCCATCAAGGCGCGCGAAGAGTTGATTTCTCAAAAGGACGAAGAGATCAAGCGTCTTGAAGCTCAGCTAAAGGCGATGAGTGCCCAAGCCACTGTCGATAAAGCCTCTCACATCGAGATGCGATCGTTCAATCCGGAGGAGATCAGCGAGTATAAGACGCGCAAGCATTACATCGACTGGGATCTTGCCCTCGCCGGCTGGAAGATTGACGAGAACGCGCTCGAAGAGCGCGAGGTCACAGGGATGCCCCGAGAGAAGGATTCCGATTCCGGTACGGGTTATATCGACTATCTGCTCTTGGGAAAGGACAATCGCCCTCTTGCCATTGTCGAGGCAAAGAGGACTATGTACTCCCCGCAGAAGGGCATCCAGCAGGCGCGTCTGTATGCTCGATGCCTGGAAAACGAGTACGGCTATAAGCCTCCGATCTTTCTCACAAATGGATTCGAGACGTTCTTCTTGGACGACGATTCTGCTCCGATGCGAAAGGTGAGTGGTTTCTTCTCTCAAGATGAGCTGCAGAGGATAATCAATCGTCGGAATGGCACCGTCAAGCCAAGTGCATTGCGGGTGAATGAGGCCATTGCCGGCGGTGGCAAACGCTACTACCAGGTAGAGGCCATCGAGCGCGTGTGTGCCAATATCGAATCGGGCCATCGCAAGAGCTTGCTTGTCATGGCTACCGGAACGGGAAAGACCCGCGTTTCGGCTGCATTGACGGATGTCCTCATGCGTTCCGGGCTCGTTAAGAACGTCTTGTTCCTTGCGGACCGCGTGGCGCTTGTTCGTCAGGCCAAAAGCGGCTACCAGGATTATCTGCCAAATGAGACGCTGTGCAATCTTGTGTCTAACAAGGATGACCGCAACGCTCGCATCGTATTCTCTACGTACCCGACCATTCTCAATGCGATTGACAGGGAGCGCAATGAGGCCGGCAACCTCATGTTTACCCCTGCGCACTTCGACCTCATCATCGTTGATGAGGCACATCGCTCCATTTTCAAAAAGAACCGAGCGATTTTTGATTACTTTGATTCTTTCGTAGTCGGGCTTACCGCCACGCCGGCAAATGAAGTTGATCGCAACACGTACGACTTTTTCGAGGCCGAGCGTGGGGTGCCTACTTACGTGTATGAGTACGACACCGCTACGGAGGTGGATCACGTTCTCGTGCCGTATTTCGGCATCGAGACCCATACGAGCTTCATGGACGATGGCATAACGTATGACGACCTGTCAGATGAGGATCGCGAGACACTTGAGGAAGACTTTGAGGAGGCTGGGCAGGACGTTCCCGAAAAGATAGAATCGCGCGAGATCAACCAATGGGTATTTAACGAGTCGACAGTGGACGGCGTGTTGGAAACCCTTATGGAGAAGGGTATCAAGGTAAATGGCGGTCAGGCGCTCGGAAAGACCGTTATCTTTGCGCAAAGTCAAAAGCACGCCCGATTCATCGTTGAGCGTTTTGGAAAACTATATCCAAATCTCCCGGGAGAGTATATAAAGACGGTGCTGCATTCGGATGATTATTCGCACACCGTAATCGATGATTTTGAGGTCAAGCCGTTGCCGGTTATCGCCGTGTCGGTCGATATGATGGACACTGGCGTCGATGTGCCCGAAATCGTTAATCTCGTCTTCTTCAAGAAGGTGCGCTCGAAGATCAAGTTCTGGCAGATGATTGGCCGCGGGACTCGCCTGCGTGAGGGCCTTGAGGTCGTTGATCCTCTGAATGGCCCACATGTGGACAAAGAGCGCTTCTTCATTTTTGACTGGTGCAAGAACTTCGAGTTTTTCCGAGAGCATCTGAATGTTTCAGAGGGTAAGATCGCCCTGTCTTTGACGGAGCAGGTTTTTCAGCGTCAAGCTGAACTGGCCATGTTGATGCAGGAGAGCGCATTTGCCGCTGATGGCTATCAAAGCCTGCGCCAGGAGCTTGTAGATGCCATGCGAGGCCAGGTTGTGGCGTTGAACGATGAGTTGTTTTCTGTTCGCAGGCATCGCCGCGAGGTGGAGAAGTATCGCCGCGTTGAGTCATTTCGGTTGCTAACCCCAACATCATTTGCCGAGCTCAAGTCACCGATCTCAATGCTTGTGGTAAATGACGAGGCAGATGTTGACGCCTTGAGATTCGATGCGCTTATGTACGGCTACATGATTGCCGCCTGCCAGGGCGGGAAAACCGCTGGCTATAAGTCTCGGCTGATTTCGATTGCTGCTTGCTTGCAAAAGGTGACAACCATCCCCCAGGTCAAGGACAAGCTGCCCCTGATCGACGAGGTCTTTGACGGGCAGATTCTCGACGATGCAAATCTTCTGGATATGGAGGGCATCCGCAAGGAGCTGCGTGGCCTCATTCGATTTATCGTAGCTGGTAGAAGCAGACGTGATGTCATTACTCATCTTGATGATCCGGTTACGCGGGTCGTTTATGGCGTTGAGGCGGATATTGGTGAGGACTTTGAGGACTACAAGCTGAAGGTCGAGCGCTATCTCAAGGACTATGCCGACACGTTGGTGATTCATAAGTTGCGCAGCAACCAACCCATGACGGAATTTGAGTTCGAGCAGCTTGAGCGGATCTTCACGCATGATCTTGGCAATGCGGAAGATTATGCCAAGGCTTATGGCGATACGCCGTTTGGGCTTTTGGTTCGCAGGCTGGTTCATCTCGATCACGATGCTGCCATGGCTGCTTTTGCGAACTTCCTGAACGACCAGAGCCTCAATGAGCAGCAGATTTCCTTCGTGAAGCGTGTGGTGAATTACGTGGTAGAGAACGGCTATATGGAGCCGGTTGCCTTGACGCAGCCCCCGTTTGATCGGCCGCAATCCTTTATTCGCATGTTCAATTCTCAGCAACAGCTTGATTTGATGGCGGTCATCAAGGGGATTAAGCGGAATGCGGAACAGCCCGCCGCGTAAGGCATTTTGTTCGATGCCGATTTAGACGGTCATGGGAATGGGTGGGGTCCGGGCATTTCGGACCCCACCCATTCGTGTTGCATTTTCGGGTGCCGTGAGGACGTCGATGGGTTTAATCCAGGTCTTCGCCGTTGGATGCGATGACCTTCTTGTACCAATAGAAGCTGTCCTTGCGGTAACGGTCATAGGTTCCGTTGCCGTAGTCATCTGCATCGACGTACACGAATCCATAGCGCTTGACCATCTCGGCGAGCGAGGCGGACGGAAGGTCGATGCAGCCCCAGGTGGTGTAGCCCATGAGATCGACGCCGTCTGCAACCGCCTCGCGCATGGCGCGGATGTGCTCTCGGAGATAGTCGATGCGGTAGGCGTCGTGGACCGTTCCATCCGACTCCAGGGTGTCTGCCGCTCCCAGACCGTTCTCAACGATGAAGATCGGCATCTGGTACCGGTCGTAAATGCGGTTGAGCGTGATGCGCAGTCCCTCGGGATCGATGCCCCAGCCCCAGTCGTTCGTCTTGATATACGGGTTGCGCAGGTTCTTGATCAGGTCTCCGGGGTTCTCCCGTTTATCCTCATCTCCGCTTACCACATAGGTCATGTAATAGCTGAAGGCAAGGAAATCGACCGTGCTTGACCTCAGGATATCCTCGTAACCGTCGACGAAGTCGATATCGATGCCCGCCTCGTTGAAATAGCGCAGCACGCGCTTGGAGTAGGCACCGCGCGCCATGACGTCGTAGGGATTCAGGTTGAGCTGGTCTTCGAGCACCGTGGCAGCAACATCAGTCGGCTTGCAAGTGTACGGGTAGCACTCGAGTCGGGCGATCATGCAGCCGATTTTGCACTGCGGGGCGACGTCGTGCGCGTAGGCGATGGTTTTGGCCGAGGCGAGGAACTGATGGTGCATGATCTGGTGGGCTAAAGAGAGGCGGTCTTTCTTAGAGCGGTACACCAGCGAGCCGCCGCCCATGTACGGAGAGCACAGGGCCATGTTAATCTCGTTGAAGGTGATCCAATACGTGACCTCGTCTTTATATTCATCGATCAGCGTTCGCGAGAACTTGACGAACAGGTCGATGAGCTCTGGCGACTCCCAGCCGTTGTATTCGTCGGTGAGCGCAATGGGCACCTCGTAGTGGATCATGGTCACCAGGGGCTCAATGCCGTACTTATGGCATTCGGCAAACACATCGTGGTAGAACTGGATGCCCTCAGGGTTGGGGCGCTCCTCCTTGCCCGTGGGGAACAGGCGCGTCCACGAGATGGACATACGGAATGTCTTGAAGCCCATTTCGGCCAAGAGCGCGATGTCCTCTTTGTAATGGCTGACGAACTCGCTGCCGCGCCGATACGGGAAGTTCATCGCGCCATCGTCTTTGCGGGCGTTCTCAAAGCGTCCCTGGGTGATCTCCATGGTCATGCGGCCGTCGGGACGCTCGTCTTTGGGGACGAAGTCGATGAAGTCCAGATGGGACAGGCCGCGGCCATGGAGGTTGTAGCCGCCCTCAAATTGAGCGGAGCTGGTGGCGCCGCCCCAGAGGAATGTGCTGGGAAATACGTTCATATGTGCTCTCCTTTTGATAAAACCGGTTTGCGGGTGCAGCCGTGCGGTGCGTTTTGGCCGAACAGCTGCGGGGTGGCGCGCTGCAGCAGGGCGGCGCGCCGCGACTGTGCGGAAACGGGCGGTGCGCTACAGCTGAGTCGAAGCGGTGTCGCTAGATCCGTCGGTGTCCTTGGTCATGACGAACGAGTACGCAAAGGCGGTTACAAAGGCGATGAGCAGGGAGATCCCCATGAACATCAGGTTACTCGTGCCGTCGATGTAGCCCGGGATGCTGAACAGACCGGGCTGTGCAAAGACAAAGCATTTCACGCCGAACAGCATGTAGGCGGCACCTCCGGCGGCACCGCCGAGGATGGCACCGATGAGCGGCTGCTTGTACTTGACATCGATGCCGTACAGGGCGGGTTCGGTGATGCCGAGCAGGCCGATGGCGCCGTTGGAGAACGCGGCGGAGCGCATCTTGCCCTTGAGTTTGAAGGATGCGCCGATGGTTGCGCCGGCGACGGCGATGTTGTTCACAAAGAAGCCTGGCATAAGCACGTCGAATCCAGTGGTGGCGAGATTCTGGAGAATGACGGGGAAGGTGGCGGAGTGCATGCCTGCCATGATGATGAAGGGCAGCAGGCCGCCGAACAGCGCGCCGGCGATCGGGCCCATGGTGGCAAACCCGGCGTTGATGCCCTGGCTCAGCAGGATGCCCGCGTAGTTACCGAGCGGAGCTACCACGGCGAGCAAGACGGGCATGAAGATTGCAAAGGAGATCGTTCCCGAGAGGACGATCTTGAGATTTGCGGGGATACAACGATCGACGGCCTTGTACAGGTACGAGAACGCGATGACACATAGGATGGTGGGCAGAACCGAAGAGGCGTAGCTATATGCCGGAACCTGGAAGAACAGGAATTGGATGGAGGCTCCAGCGGTCTGGTTCAGGAATGTGGGATACAGCAGGCAACCGGCGATCATGAGTCCGAAGACCTGATTGAGCCCAAAGCGCTTGGCCGTCGTCATGCCCACGAGGAACGGGAGGAAGTAGAACGGGGCGTCGCCGACGGCGTTCAGCACGGTGGCGACTCCGCTGTCACCAGCGATGAGCCCAAAGGTCGTGAGGATGAGGACGAGGCTCTTGATCATGCCGCCCGTGCAGAACGCGGGAAGAACGGGGAGGAAAATCGAGGATAGCGTCTCAAGGATCATCGAGGAGATGGGGGCCTTCTCGCCCGTAGGCTGCTCGTCGTCATCATCGATGACGTCTTTTTCCTTAAAACCTGTGATGCTGCAGAACTCACGGTAGACGTCGGGCACGTGGGTGCCAATGACGAGCTGGATTTGATTGCCCATCTCTTTGACTTGCAGGACGCCCTCGATAGCCTCGAGCTGCTCGCGGTCGATGATGCTTTTGTCTTTCACGATGAGACGCAGGCGCGTGATGCAGCAAAAGACGTCTTGGATATTATCGGTCGAGATGATCTGCAAAATATCATTGCAGAGTTGTTCGTATTTCATGTCGAACTCCTTGCAGTTCATTGACCTAATTGGTCGTGCTGGTGATGCTGCAAAGGTTATGCCTGGGACGGTCGACTGCGCGAACACCCAGTAACAGTCCTTCGACATGCGCCGTGTTGGCGCGTGGTTCCTTGATCGGGTTCGTGGTGCGGCGCGATGCGGATTGCATGGGTCGCTACGAGCAGATCCTGCTGATGTGGATGATGATGTACAGCGTCTCATCATCGGAGAGCTTGCGCCCCCATGAGCTGAATATGTGGCGGGCGATCGCGTCTGCACATGATGCGCCCTGGGGGAATTGCTCGCGCATGCTCGTGAGCATGCTGGCATCCAAGCCCGCGGCTTCCAAGTTGTCGCCGATGCGCAGCCGCTTGAATAGATACAGCATGTGCGTTGCGTAGCGAGAAAAGGCGAATGACGTGCGGTCGACGGCGATTCCGAAAGAGCCCTCGATGATCTCTGTCACATCTTCGAGCATGCGGTCGTCTGCGGTGGTTTCGGATGCGCGTATCTCCTCGGTTGACATCTGCGCGTTCACGAGATTGAGGGCGATGCCGGCTGCTTCTTCGCGGGGAAGCCCAACGCCGAACTCCTTTTCGATGCGACGGACGGCGAAAGAGCCAAGTCTGTATTCGTCTGGATAGCTCTGTTGGACGTCATACGCCATGGGCATTCGAATGTACATCTGCTTTCGAGCTCGTTCCACCGCATAGGCGATGTGGTCGGCGAGAATGAACGTGAGGTTCGGGGACAGTTCATAGGGAAGCTGGTTCCGTACGACGTCGACTATTTTTGTCGCGAACTCGAGAACTTCTTCTGGTAGGTCGCCAGCTGCGGAAAGATAGCGACTTCCGACATCGTAGAAGGTTCGAGATATCTCCGACAGCTTGAGATCACGAGGCAACTCGCCAAAGCCCAAGCCTCGACCCATGGCGATGAGCTCATTACCGTCGTCATCTATGCAGGTGACGACATTATTGTTGATCTTCTTGATCGCTCGCATTATTACACCTCCTTTCTGTCTGCCCGTGATGACGGGCGCGAATCAGTGAGCTGGAACCACGCTCATAAAGAAAAACTCTTCGACGCAACCGTAAGAAGACCCTTGGCCTCCACGGTTATGCCTCGAAGAGTAACAGCCCGTGCATCTTTGAATTGTCAGCTGCCTGGTTATGCCCCTCACGGATTACAGCCCAAGAACAACCGTATTGTAAGGGATTGAAAATGGAAGATTTCAAGTGAATTCATTTTAATCAGTGAGTGGAAGTTATCTATCGATGGGCGGCGTTGGCGATTTGACGGAGATGCTCCGTGGGCAGCAAGATGGTCAAGTTGCCGCTGCGTGTGACGTTTCTCTATGGTTGTAGCTGCGACCAGCTCTTCCATCGCCCGCCGATGCCTCTCCGCCCGCTCTGCGATGGACCGCGCGATAGCTTCCTGGCTCTGCATATACGACACCTTCATCGGCGACGTGGCGCCGGATTCTCCTTAAGGGCGAGCCAAGAGACGGCGATGAAGAGCCCCGCAACGAGGAGAATCGCGAATTTGATCAAATTGAGGGCGCCGTGCCCCAATGCGATGAGGAGTCTCTTGCGAAGGATCCGCCGTTCCGCTGCGGGGTGCTTTCGATATTCGATGTACACCCAGGCGAAGAATAGCGATATGCCGACCCCGAATGCGATGAGCCCGAAGGTCATCTGCTCCACCAACACCTGTACGCTCTCGTCCATAAGCGACCCTCTAGCGATGCCCTGAGCGGCGTGCACGCCAGATGCGATTCGCCGTGAACGTGACAATGAAAGATATCAGGAAGATTCTCATCATGTACCTCCCGCGCAAAATGGTCCCTTGGGATAATGGTACTGGTTCGCCCGGACGCAATTCGATGCTGGCTGCTAAGGGCGGGCGACTCTTGGTTGTCCGCAGCGCGTGGGTTTGCTCGCTACGCGGGCCTGTCGTCGGTCGTGGAGATGGGACGGAGGGTAGAAATGGGTAAGAGACGTGGCGGAACCCGCAAGGCCTGTGTCCTGGTTGCCGTGATGGCCTGCGTGCTTGCCGTGGTGGGATTGGGCCTCATCGCTATGGGGCACCTGTGCATCACGTCGGCCCGACGTCCCGCGGATCGGTATGGGCAAGATTGCTGTTCAGGCGGGGGAGGCGCCGCGGGCATCGCTCTTAGCGGCGCCGTGGACTCTCCCGACGTCGATTTCGATGGCATTCCGGACGACGAGGATATTCTCGCCGCCGCCCTCTCGTACATCGGGACGCGACCGCATTACAAGAGCGCCTATTACGCTTCCGGATATCCCGATGACGAGTTCGGCGTCTGCACCGACGTCGTCGCCATTGCATGTCGGGATGCCGGCTATGACCTGCAACGGCTGGTGGCTGCCGACATCGTCCACCGTCCGGACGCCTACGGCATCGCCGCCCCGGATCCGGCGATCGATTTTCGCCGCACCCCGAACCTCGAGGTGTTCTTGGGTGCCCATGCCCTGAGTCTTACCAATGATGTGCGGGAGATCGACCAGTGGTGCGGTGGCGATATCGTGCTGTACGAAGGGCATGTCGGTATCGTGTCCGATCGCCGCAACGTGCAGGGGATCCCGTATCTCATCCACCATGCGAGCCCGTTCCAGCTGTGCTATGAGGAGGACGGGCTGGAGCGCTATGGACGCATCATCGGGCATTACCGCATGAAGCCCGCATGCCTCGACCTGCTCGAGCGGGCGTGACGGAACGTGTTCAGCTTGAGCGCGCGTTCCGTCCGGGCCACAGCGGCGCATCGATGTTCTGTCGGCGGGGCGCCCCGCACAGGGGGAACTTCGCCGTAACGCGTCGAGCTGCCGCACACCGGGCCGCCCCCCGCTCCTACCTCGCGTGCGCGGTGATCGCACCGTGCAGCCAGGTGGCGCACCCGGCGACGTTCCCGTCGTAGTATGCGGTGAAGCGCTCGTCGGCGACGTACATCTCGGCCAGGCCGCGATGCGCTTCGGGCGTGTAGAAGTTCCAGGTGAATCCGAGCCACTCGCGGTGCATGGAGCAGATGCGCTCGCCTTCTTCGCCCGTCGGGTCGGCGCCCGCGGTCACGGCGGCCTCGAGCGCCTCGTTGATGGCCCGTCCCAACTCCTGGAAGCGCTCGAATTCCCCCTCGCTCAGGTTGAGCATCTTGCGGTTCGCCTCGTCTGCCGCGGCGTCTCCCCAGCGCTCGCGAACCTCCTTGCCGTGCTCGCGCTCGTTGTCCTCGATGAGGCCCCGCTTCATGCCCTCGAATTTGGCCTTGTCACTCATGGGCGTTCCTTTCTCGATGTGTTCGATGGTGGTTTCGACGGTGCGGATGAGCGCCTCGAGGCGCGCATGCTCCGTCTTGAGCGTTTCGAGATGATGGGCGAGCGCGTGGCGGCGCTCATCTTCGGTGGCGCTCAGGGCGCGTGGGATCTCGGCCGTGCCTACGCCCATGTGGCGCAAGAGCAGGATCTCCTGCAGGCGGTCGATGTCCGCCGGCGTGTAGCGGCGGTACCCGTTGGGGCCCCTCGTGGGCGTCAGCAGCCCCTCTTCCTCGTAGAAACGCAAGGTGCGGGTCGATACTCCCGCGATCTTGGAGACCTCTCCGATTTCGTATGTTTCCCGTAAGTCCATGTCGGCCTCCTCGACGTCGATCGTCCGTAGAATAAACCTTTCCGCAACGTTAAGGTCAAGGACGGGCTTGGTCGGCATTTCGCCGTCGATTGATACAATCGGAACACATAGATGTAAACAAATGCGACGCCCGCCCGCGCGACGGGGCGCCAAAAAAGGGGGGGGTATTGATGCACGGCGACCTGTATCTTGTCCGACACGGCAAGACCATGTTCAACGAGAAGCGAGTGATCCAAGGTTGGTGCGATGCGCCTCTCACGTTCGAGGGCGAAGAGCAGGCGGAGCGCATCGGCAGGTATTTCGAGCGCGAGGGAATCACGTTCGACCATGCGTACACTTCCACGCTGACCCGCACACAGCAGACTATCGAGCGCATCGTGGGTATGAGCTATGAGCGCGTCGAGGACCTGCGCGAATGGGGGTTCGGCGCGTTTGAGGGGGAGCGCGTGAGCCTTATGCCGCCGTTCCCGTGGGGCGATTTCTATGTCCCCTTCGGTGGTGAGGCGCAGATGGACGTGCGCCGTCGTGTGAGCGATGCGCTTGCGCAAATCATGGCGCGTCCCGGCCATGAGCGCGTGTTGGCGGTGAGCCACGGGTCGGCATGTCGCGAGTTCCTGACCCGATGGGTGCCCGACGGCGGGTTCGATCATGGGAAGGTGCCCGGCAACTGCAGCATCATGCATTTTGCGTTCAGCGAGGGGATGTTCGAGCTGATTGAGGTCATCGAGCAGGATCGGCTGAGGGTACTGCTCGGGGAGTAGGCGCCTCGCGTCTCGGATGCGTCTTTTCGGCAGCACCGGTTGCGCGCTTTGCGCGTGGGATTTCAAGTGGCGCGCGGCAAGACCGCCCGGCTTCCATGGAACCGGGCGGTCTTGCATAAAATGGCATGAATCGCAGTGGTGAATGAATAAGTTCTAAGGCCGAGGGCTTGGCGCCCCATACGATTCCGGTCAGGTGGTCAAAATATCCTGTTTGTGCGCTGAACCTCAAGAAGCCTCAAGACAAAACCCCAGGATTGCGCGATCTCCGGGTCGTGCTCGCGCACGCGAGTGCCGGTCTGGTTCATTAGATGAGAGCAAAGCCCCAGGATTCACATGTGCGGCCGAGTATGCATCGCTGGAAACGAGGTCATGTTGGCGCACAACTAGGGTATTTTGACCATCATCGTGAAAATGCACGGAACCAAGGGCCGGAAAGCGGCTTTGAGCTACTTCGCGATGCGGTGGATGAACAGGCCGCTGCGCAGTTTGGGTTCGAACCAGGTCGATTTGGGCGGCATGACCTCGCCGGCGTCCGCGATGGTGAGCAGCTGGTCGATGCCGGTGGCGCACAGCGTGAACGCTATGCCGTTCTTGCCCGCCCGGGCCTCAAGCTCATCGGTTCCGCGAATGCCGCCCACGAATGAGATGCGGGGGTCGGTACGAGGATCGTCGATGCCCAAAATGGGCGCGAGGATGTGGTCCTGCAGGATGGAGACGTCGAGGGAGGCGACGGCGCTCACGGCGTCGCGCATGTCCCCGTGCAGCTCATACCAGGTGCCGTCGGTGAACATGCCGAACACCCCGCGCTCGCTCGGCTCGACCGGCCCCGTTGCCTCGATGATTCCAAAGCCCGTGCCGCTCAGAGCCTCGAGCAACTCGTGTGTATCGAGGCCGTTGCGGTCGGCGACCACGCGATTGTACGGCAGGATGGTGAGCTGGCTAGCCGGGAACAGGACGGAGAGGAAGTAATTGAAGGGCTCTTTACCGGTGTACGTGCCCTCCGCCTTGGCCTGCTCGCGCATGCGCTGGGCAACTTTCACCGCGCTTGCGGCGCGATGGTGGCCGTCGGCGATGTAGGCGCATGGAATCTGGCCGAGCATGGCGTGGAGCGCATCCACGGCGTCGCGACGCGCGACCTCCCACACGGTCTGGCGCACCCCGGCCTCGTCGGTGAAATCGTACAGGGGCGTTGAGGTTTTGGCGGCGCCCACGATCATGTTCAGCACGGGCTGGTCGCGGTAGGTGAGGAAGATGGGCCCAGTTTGGCAGCCGAGGGCCTCGATGTGCTCGATACGATCGCGCTCCTTGTCTTCGCGCGTGAGCTCGTGGCGTTTGATGACGCCCTGCTCGTAATCGTCGACGGCGCAAACGCATGCGATGCCGGTTTGGACGCGGCCCTCCCAGGCGAGTTGGTAGATGTAGTACGCCAGGTTCTTGTCCTCGACGAACGTCCCGTCCTCGATGCGCTCGCGCAGCAGCTCCGCCCCGCGCGCGTAGACCTCGGGGGCGTACATGTCGTGTTCAGGGTCGAATTGCGTTTCGGGGCGGTCGATGTTCAGGAACGACAGGGGGTGTCCCGCCACATACGCCGCCGCCTCGGCGCGGTCGAACACGTCATACGGCAGCGCGGCGACCTCCGCCGCATGCTCGGGAACGGGGCGGATGCAGGGAAATGGGAGGGCCTTCATGGGGCCTCCTTTCGGATGACGAGGCGTGACTGCCCACTATTGTACGCGCCCGGCGGGCTCGACGGCGGCCGCTCTAAGCGGGGGCGCCGTCGAGCCTACTTGATCACGCGGACGCGGTACATGCCGGAGATGTCCTTGAGGGCATCGATGGTTACGCTGTCGAGGTGCTCATCGGTGTCGAACATCGTGTAGGCGTTCTCGCCGGCACTCTCGTTGACCATGCGTTGCACGTTGGCGTTGTCCTTCGCGAGAATGGCGGTGATTTGGCCGATCATGTTCGGGACGTTGGCGTGCAGGCATGCGATGCGGCTCGCCGCGCGGGCCTTTCCCATGGAGCAGGACGGGTAGTTCACCGAATGCGCGATGTTGCCGTTTTCCAGGTAGTCCTTGAGCTCCGAAATCGCCATGTCGGCGCAATTTGCCTCCGCCTCGGCGGTGCCGGCGCCGGAGTGCGTGGTAATGAAGGTGCGGGGCATCTTCACCGTTTTGGGCGTGGCGAAGTCGCAGGCGAACCAGGCGAGCTTCCCGGATTCGAGCGCCGCGGCGACTGCGTCCTCGTCGATAATGGTCTCGCGGGCGAAGTTGATGAGCACGGCGCCTGGGGCGAGCAGGGCGAGTTGCTCGGTGGAGATCATGCCAATGGTGTCTGCCTTGGACGGCACGTGCAAGGTGAGATAGTCGCAGCCGCGACAGAGGTCCTCGAGCGTGCCCACGCGCTGGACTTCGCGGTTTAAGGCCCACGCGTGCTCGACGGAGATGAACGGGTCGTAGCCGTAGACGTCCATGCCGAGCTCGACGCAGGCATTGGCGACCTTGGACCCCACGTTGCCGAGGCCCACGACGCCGATGCGCTTGCCGCGTACCTCGCGCCCGACAAACGCCTTTTTCGCCTTTTCGGCATCGACCATGATGTTGGGATCCTCGGCGTTGTCACGCACCCACTGCATGGCCTGCACGATGCCGCGACTCGACATGATCATCATGGCAATGACGATTTCCTTGACGGCGTTTGAGTTGGCACCAGGGGAGTTGAACACCACCACGCCGCGGCGCGCGTACTCCTCGACGGGGATGTTGTTCACGCCCGCGCCGCAGCGACCGATGGCACGGATACCCTCGGGCAGCTCGTAGCCATGCAGGTCGGTGGAACGCATGAGGATCGCGTCGGCGTCCTTGGCGTCCTCGACGAATTCGTATCCCGCGCCGAAGTCGACGCTGCCGTCCTTGGTGATGTCGTCGATGGTTTTGATGTATCTCATGAATGCCTCACATTCCCGCTGACCGGCCCTTGCGAGGCCCGGTGCTCGGACAGTCTTGCTGGTGCGCATGACGCGTTTCGCGGCCTTCGGCTCGTGCGGAACTCGCGGCGGACCTCACGGGAGCCGGCCTGACGTTCCACACGCGATGCGGTGGCGCAATGGGAGAGGGGCGGTGCCCCTAGATAGATCGCGACGGCAATTCCCTCTCGAATTCCTTCATGCACGTCACGAGGGCCCCCACGGAGTCCATGGTCACCGCGTTGTAGATGCTGGCGCGCATGCCGCCCACCAGGCGGTGTCCCTTCACGCCCTCGATGCCCCGTTCGCGCGCGAAGGAGATGAAGGCGGCGTCGAGGTCCGCGTCGTTGGTGCGGAAGGTGACGTTGCAGATGGAGCGGCTGTCGCGTTGGGCCGTGCCGTGGAAGAGCTCGCTTTCATCGAGCGTGTGGTAGAGGAGCTCTGCCTTGGCGCGGTTGCGCTGTGCCATGGCGACGAGCCCGTCGGTCTCCTCGATCCAGCGGAAGACCTTGCCGCATAGGTAGATGCCGAAGGTGTTGGGCGTGTTATACATGGAGCCTTTACTCGCCTGCAGCTTGTAACCCATGTAGGTGGGGCAGATGTCGGCGCGCGCGGGGCCGCCTTCGATGAGGTCCTCGTGAACGATCACCACGGTCACGCCGGAGGGGCCGGCGTTCTTTTGGGCACCGGCGTAGATGAGGCCGTAGCGCTCGATGTCGAGCGGCATGGACAGGAAGCAGCTCGAGACGTCAGCCACGAGGGGCGTCGACCCGCAGTCGGGCAGCTCGTGGAACTGCGTGCCGAAGATCGTGTTGTTCTGGCAGATGTGGACGTAGTCGAGGTCGCCCGCGGCGGCGCGTTCCTTTACGGGTGTGAGGTCGGGGATGCGGTCGAAGTTCGTGTCCTCGCTGCTGGCGAGAATCTCTGCCTGGCCGTACTTGCATCCTTCCTTCCAGGCGAGTTTGGAGAAGTTACCGCTCACGACGTAGCCCGCATGGCCACGGCGCATGAGGTTCAGCGGTACGCCCGCGAACTGCAGGGTCGCGCCGCCCTGCAGGAACAGCACACGGTAGTTCGAGGGGATGGCGAGCAGTCGGCGCAGGGTCGCCTCGGCTTCGTCGATGACGGCCTGATAGACGGGGGAGCGGTGGCTCATCTCGAGCACAGACATGCCGCTGCCCGCGAAGTCGAGCAGCTCGGATTGAGCTTCGCGCAGCACGCGCTCGGGGAGCGCGGCGGGACCGGCGGAGAAGTTGTGCACGCGTGCCATGGCTGTCCTTTGGGGAGTCGTTTGGATAATGCGATGTACTTTATCACTCTAAAGCATACGGCGCATGGGGGCGCTTTCCATATTCAATTGTTTACACGGCCGCGACACGGGAGTTTGAGATATGCGCCTGAGGGGAATACAATAACCCTAACGTTCAAGTTGACCTTGAAGGGAAGACTGCATTGGCGACGTATGTGACATCGGACGCGCACGGACATGCGCGGGCACTCGACCGCGCTTTGGAATTGGCGCAGCCTGGATCGAATGATGCCGTCTTCGTCCTGGGGGACATGGTCGATCGTGGCCCCGATCCCCTGGGCGTGGTGCGCATCGTGCGCTCTCTGCCCAATACGCACGTGCTTATGGGCAACCACGAAGCGATGCTACTCGAGACGATTCTCACGGGTGACGAGTCGGACATGATGGCGTGGCACATGAATGGCGGTTTCGTCACATCTGAGCAGCTCGACGCGCTTGCGCGCGACGCGTACGTCGATGTCATGGATTGGTTCGCGGAATTGCCGACGTTCGCGGTCGTGGAGGTTGACGATGCACGGCGCTCCGTGGCTCCCGGTGCCCGTCGCTCGCACGTGTTATGTCACGCGGGCATCGACGCTTCACGGTTGAGGGAGTCGCTTGCCGCGATGGGCGTGACGGCCGATACGCAGGGAGGCTATGGCGGAGCCACGCCACGCAACCTACTCGATGCTATGGTTCAACAACGGGTTGACGACCTTCTGTGGATACGCCGTGAGTTCTGGTCGGAACCCACGGGACTGGTCGGTTGCGACGGACGGGGCCCCGTGGTCATTGCCGGACACACGCCCTCGGTGCTTTTGGGTCGATATGCGACGCTCATGTGCGGTGATGGCGTGGATGAAGCCCTGCGCGGCGTGATGGTGGAGGTTGGGCCCTCGCGCGACACGGGTGGTGTGGCCGATCGCATCTGCATCGACTGTTCTGCCGCCACCGGGTATCCGAGCGGCCGCGTGGGCATTATGCGCCTCGAGGACCGCCGCGTGTGGCTCGCGGACATCGAAGAAGGGGAGTAACCCCTGCCGCATCGCAGCGCCGTGCATCAAGAGCGGAACGGCGAACGGTTGCGCTGCGAGAGGTTTTGCCTGATGCGGTAGTACTTGATGCCGAGGAGCGTCAATAGGAGTGTCATCGACGCGAGGTAGCCTATGACCGCGCCGTCGAGGCCTATGATCCAGATGAGCGCCGTGGGTACGACAAGGGCGAACGCGAAGGTGATGAGATAGGGTTTGGTCGCCGAGCTCTGATGACGCAGGACGGTGATGATGGCGTAGAGAAAGTCGATCGACGCGCTCACGCCTCCCGCGATGATCATGAGGTTCGCCGCCACACGGTATCGCTCGAAATCGATGCCGTACATGAAACTCATGACCGATATGCCTATCCAGCCCATGAACACGAGGGTCCCCAGGGTGAGCAGGGTGATGACGCCCAACATGGCGAGCACGATGAGGTCAAAGCGCTTGCGACGGCGTGGGTTGGACCAGATGTTCGCCAGCCTGAGCAGCTGGGGTTTATACATAAACCCGGAGGCGAGCAGAATGCCCTGCGCGGGAAAGAAGAGCGCGTTGAAGTAGAGCTGGTTATCGTAAGAGAGCATGCCCTCCATGGCGAACTTGGGCAGGCTCTCGATGAGGTTGAAAAGGAAAACCGCGGAGAACAGCGGGAAGCAGTGGCGGAAGAGGGAACCCACCTCTCCCATATTCCACGGGCGCGACCCTTCCGTTTCGAGCAGCGCGAGGGGAATGGAGACGAGGATGAGCGAGGCGACGGCGGCGATGGCCATTCCTGCCGCCGCGACGGCGCAGCTCCTGGTGAGGAACAGCAGGATGCAGAATGCCGCCATGGAGGCAAGGGAGCGCAGTGCCTGGCTGATGCCGGCGAGATAGAGTTTGTCCGCCTGCTGGAGACGACCCTCGTATACGTCGGCGAGGCCGTCGACGATCTTGTAGACGTAGACGCCCATGGACAACATGAGCATGCCGGGGCCGTAATCGCGAATGGTGCAGTACAGGAGTCCCATCACGAGTGCGATGATCGAGGTGATCCAGCGATTGAGCTGATAAGAGGCGAAGGAGTTCTTCTCGTCGATGTCAGATACTTGGAACGTCCGCACGCCGTAGTTCGACAGGAACATGAGCAGGGTGCCGGCGGCGAACGCCATGGAGAAGCGTCCTGCCTGTTCGGTGCCGGCGAGTTGGGTGGCGACGACGGTGAGCACGGGAAAGACCATGCCCCATACGCCGATGCCGATGGTGTTCCACACGTAGTCGCGCCGTGTTTCGCCGCTTTCGTACTCTGCCTCCTGTGCGGAGAGCCCACCGTCGTAAATCGATTCGATAAGCCGCGTCCACCAGGCATTCGCCAGGCGTGCGAGTGGACCAGGTTCGCGCGGGGAGGGTTGTTCCGCGGCTTCCGTGCGCGAGCTGCTGGGTCGTCCGCCTGCGATATACGCGCGGTTGCCATCTCCGTGACGCGTGTGGAGATCGCGGATTTTGACACGGAGGTTGTCGAGCGGATGTGAAGGCACGGGCATTCCAATCGGTTGGGTTGCTCGGAAGTATAGCCCCTTTGTTTTCCGAAGGGCGGCGTGGACGATTTGGAAGCGGCCCGATACGGACGGAGTCGACCGGAGCGTACGGCGGTGCGTCCCGACGGGGCGTCGGTTGGGGTGAGCGGGTGAGTGGTACTATGGTCCGGCGCGCGGCGGTGCGGTTGTTCAGCACGAGGCGTATGGCTCGTCGCGCATTGGACTCATTGTCGGATATCGGATGTCGTTAGGAGCCGTTTTGTCAATTGCCGACCTTGCCATCCCCTTCATATTGGCCCTTTTGCCCATCGTCTGGTTGATCGTCGCGCTTGTGGCGCTTCGCCTTCCCGCGTGGAAGGCGGCGTCGGGATCGTTCGTCATTTCCTGTGTGCTCGCGCTTGCATGGTGGGGCATGCCCATCCCCGAGGTCGCCACGGCGAGTCTCGAGGGCTTTCTCATGGCGCTGTGGCCTATCGTGCTCGTGATCATCGCGGCGGTCTTTACCTATAACCTGTGCGTCCGCACGGGGGCCATGGACGTGATCGGGTCGATGATCACCTCGCTCTCGACCGATCGCCGCGTTCTCGCATTGCTGGTCGCTTGGTGCTTTGGTGGCTTCATGGAGGGCATGAGCGGATTCGGGACCGCCGTGGCGATTCCGGCGGGCATGCTCGCGGCACTCGGTTTCCCAGCGTTGCAGGCAGTTCTCATCTGCCTGGTCGCCAATGGCGTTCCCACCTGCTTCGGTTCCGTGGGCGTTCCCACCGTGTCGCTCGCGGGCCTCACGGGGCTCGACCCGGTTCGCCTTGCCTTTACCGAGATGGTTCAGCTTGCGCCATTTTTCGTCATCGTTCCGTTCATCGTCGTGTTCCTCGCCGCCGAGACCGGTGAGGAGTGCGCGCCGGGTGCCGGCGTGGGTACGCGTCTCGGCGGCGTTTGGCATATCGCCCTGGCGTCGGGTGTCGCCTACGCGCTGCCGTCCTTGGCGGTCGCGGCGTTCGTGGGGCCTGAGCTCACGGTTGTGGTCGGCTCCCTGTGCTCGCTTATCGTCACGGCGTTGTTGGCGCGCCGTCCGGGCGCGGCACGCGACGAGTATCGCATGGAGATCGCATCGACCGAGAAGGCGACCTTGGCAGGTGCCCTGCGTGCATGGTCGTGCTTTATCTTGATCTTCGTGCTGCTGCTCGCGACCTCGAAGCTCGTGCCGTCCCTGAACGCGTGGCTCGCTCAGTTCTCGAGCTCGGTCACGATCTTCTCTGGTTCCGATCCCTCGACCGTCACGTTCACGTGGATCAACACACCCGGCGTTTGGATCTTCATCGCCGCGTTCATTGGCGGCCTCATCCAAGGTGCGGCTCCGCGCGTGATGTGCGAAGTGCTTGCCGCCACCGTCAAGCAGATGATGCCCACGGTCATCACCATGCTCGCCGTACTCGGCTGCGCGAAGGTCATGGGATACGCCGGCATGATTTCGGCCGTGTCGTCGTTTTGCATCGCGGTCACCGGCTCGTTGTTCCCGTTGATGGCGCCGGTCATCGGCGCGGTAGGCGCGTTCGTCACGGGGTCTGGCACGAGCTCGGGGCTGTTGTTCGGCTCGGTGCAACAGCAGGCTGCGGAGGCACTCGGCATGGACTCCCACTGGATGGTGGCGCTCAACTCGCTCGGCGTGGGCGCGGGCAAGATGATCTCGCCGCAGACGCTCGCCATTGGCCTGGCTGCCGTCAAGACCGTGGGTGTGGAGGGAAAGCTCCTTGCCCGCGTGATGCCCATCGCCATCGTGTTCATGGTGTTGATGGCCGCCCTCGGCCTGGGTGGGGCGCTGCTGCTCTAAGTGCGGCTGATCCCGTCGCCGCGAGGCCCTGCGGGTTTTCCCTTCGCGCGTGGTTCCGCTTCGCTCCACAAAAACGCGCTGCGGGGAAACCCTCCGGCGCCTCGCGGCTGCGTTGCCGTAGCTCAGGCTCCGGGGCATTCTCCCGTAGACCGTTTTGTGGAGCGCAGCGGAACCACGGTCGAAGGGAGTATGCCCCGGAGCCTGAGCGGTGAGGTCGCCGGCGAAGAAGGAGCCCCGTGCAGGTGGGTGCACGGGGCTCCTTTTCGCTTGCTATGACGTGGGACCTTAGGCGCGCGGGCCTGCGTTCTTCACGTTCTCGGGCAGGTGGGCGTACTTCTTCTCGAAGTTCTCCTGGAACATGCCGGCGAGCTTCTTGGCGGTCGCGTCGTACTCCTCCTTGCTCGCCCAGCACTTCCACGGGACCATGACGTCGTCCGGCACGCCGGGGCAGGTGGTGGGGATGTCCAGGTTGAAGACCTCGTCGTGGATGAACTCGGCATCCTCGAGCGAGCCGTCGAGCGCGGCGTTGACGTTGATGCGGTTGTAGACGAGCGGGATGCGGTGACCCACGCCGTAGGAGCCCTCGACCCAGCCGGTGTTGACCAGGTAGACGCGGGTCTTGCCTTCGGCGATGCGCTCGCCGAGCATGTTGGCGTAGACCATCGGGTCAAGCGGCATGAAGGGCTCGCCGAACAGGGCGGAGAAGGTGGGCACGGGCTCCTTGATGCCGAGCTCGGTGCCGGCGACCTTGGAGGTGAAGCCGCTCACGAAGTGGTACATGGCCGCATCGGCGGACAGGCGGGCGATGGGGGGCAGCACGCCGAAGGCGTCGCAGGTGAGGAAGATCACCGCGGTGGGCTCGCCGCCCGCGCCCTCGAGGCAGCTGTTGGGGATGTGCTCGACGGGGTAGCCCACGCGGGTGTTCTGCGTGAGGGAGACGTCGTCGTAGTCGGGGTCGCGGTGTTCGTCGAGGATGACGTTCTCGCACAGGGCGCCGAACTTGACGGCGCGGAAGATCTCGGGCTCGCGCTCCTCGGTGAGGCCGTCGCACTTGGCGTAGCAGCCGCCCTCGATGTTGAAGATGCCCTCGCCCATGGCCCAGCCGTGCTCGTCGTCACCGATGAGCAGGCGCTTGGGGTCGGCGGACAGGGTGGTCTTGCCGGTGCCGGACAGGCCGAAGAAGACGGCGGTGTCGTGCGTGGCGGGGTCCATGGAGGCCGAGCAGTGCATGGGCAGCACGTGGTCCTCGACGGGCAGGAGGTAGTTCATGACGGAGAAGACGGACTTCTTGATCTCGCCGGAGTACTCGGTGCCGGCGACGACCACGGTGCGCTCGGAGAAGTTGACGAGCACGGCGGCCTCGGAGTTCAGGCCCTCGATGGCAGGATCGCACTTGTAGCCGGGGGCGGCGAGGATGGTGAAGTCGGGCTCGCCGTAGGCGGCGCGCTCCTCATCGGTGGGGCGGACGAGCAGCTGGGTGATGAACAGGGCCTGGCTGGCGCGCTCGCAGGCGACCATGAACTTGCGGGCGTGGCCGCGGTCGGCACCGGCGAGGCCGCGCACCACGTAGAGGTCGCGCTCAGAGAGGTAGGCGGCGACGCCGTCGCGTACCTTCTCGTAGCTTTCCTGGGAGATGGGCACGTTGACGTTGCCCCAGGCGATGGTGTCGTGGACGTCGGGGGTGTCTACCACGAAACGGTCCTTGGGGCTGCGACCGGTGTACTTGCCGGTTTCGACCACGAGGGAGCCGTTGGAGGCGAGCTTGCCCTCGTGATGGGCGAGGGCAAGCTCGACGAGTTCGGCGGGGACCATGTCCACATGGACAGAGCCCTCGGCAGCGTTGACGCCGTAGCGGTCCAGCACCTGGGTGACGGAATCAATAGACATGTCGATCCTCCTAAAGGACGAGCGGGGCAGCGGTCATTCGATGTGCCGTCTCGATGCCGCGCGCTCAAGCGCGTGCGCCACCTGTCGTTTGCGAGAATCTGCGCACCGAAAAACGTTTTACCGTTCCAACGCTCCTATTGATACCCCATGCGCCGTGCGGACATGTGATGGAGTCGGCAAGGGTTGCGCGTCATTCGGCGAGCGGTAGTTTATTCAGTAAGCCGGCCATGGGCGCCTTAGGACTTGGTTTCCATCTTGGAGTGGCAGCGCGGGCAAGTGACGCGGATCTTGCCCTTACCCTTGGGGACGGAGAGGATCTGACCGCAGGTGGGACATTTGAGGAAGTGCGAGGTCTTGCGCTCTTTCCACATCTTTTGGGCGGTGCGCTTGGCACGGTTGAAGTCGGTTCCGGCGGGTTTTGCGGCATTGCGTGCGGATGTCCTGGCACCCGCACGACTTGCCCCGACGCTCTTCACGTAATCGCCGAGGACGGGCACACGCGAGGCGAGGGAGAGAAAACCGTCGTTTTCCTTGCGGCGGGCCGCCTCGTTCTTTGAGAACGCGCGGGCGAGCGCGACGAGGATGCTCGCGAGCGCCAGCCACGTGAGCGGGTCGAACTTGGCGATGGTGCCGATGAGGGCGAGCAGTAGCCCCAGCGCGCCCAGGACCCCGGTGAGCTCGTCGACGCCGTAGCGGTCTTTCATGAAGTCGTTCATCTGTGCCTTCCGTTCCTACGTGTGCGCCTGGTTGCGGGCTGCCTTGGCGGTGCTGCGCTCCTCGGTGCGGCGGTGTGTCGTCGGCGTGTCCATTGCCGTTACCGTACCCGATAATAGCCCGCTCGTGCCGCTCAATATCCTATTTCGCGAGCTTTTCGATAATCCTCTCGACTTCGGCGAGTTTCTCGGCCTGCTCCGCCTCGCTTCCGCATGTCGCCGCGCGGCGCACGCAACCTTCGATATGGGCCTTGAGGACGTCGGCATTGATGCGCCCGATGAGCGACTGGGTCGCCATGAGTTGCGTGGAGATGTCAACGCAGTAGCGGTCGTCCTCGACCATCTTGATGATGCCGTCGATTTGCCCCCGCGCTGTTTTGAGGAGTCTCAGCGTGCGCTCGTGGTCGGCCATCATGGCGCGCTTACACCTCCTCTACGGTCAGGGCGTGGAATATCTCACCGGCAGCCTCGACGGCGGCGGTAAGCTGATCGGGCGAGACGGCATCGGAGCATTCGACGGTGACGGTCTGCGTCTCGTGATCGGCCTCGGCGTCCGTCACGCCCGCAACGTTGAGCAGGGCGGTCTCGACGGAGGCATCGCAATGGCCGCACATGAGGCCTTCGGTCTTGATGATGTAGTTCATGTTCGTTCCTTTCCTTGTTGGAAGCCGCGAATCGGGCGATTTTGTAACGAAAAACGGAATGCATCGAGTATAGGGCGGTTTCGCCACCATGTGACCAGCGGTTATTCCGATGAACAGACCTCTCTACTCGGAGCGTCTCGATATTCGTTACATAATCGTCCGATTTGCGGCAAGTTGACGGTCTGGAATCCGCTTGCGCGTCAAGTTCGGGGCTTGAAGCCGCGCAGGCGCAGGGCATTCCCCACCACGCACAAGCTCGACAGGCTCATCGCCGCTGCGCCGAACATCGGTGAGAGCTGCCAGCCGAGCATGGGATAGAACACACCCGCAGCCAGCGGGATGCCCAGGGAATTGTAGAACAGCGCCCAGAACAGGTCCTGCTTGATGTTGCGGATGACGGCGCGGGAGAGCTCGATGGCGCGAGCGACGTCGAGGAGGTCACTTCTCATGAGCACGACGTCCGCCCCCTCCTTGGCGACGTCGGTGCCAGCTCCGATGGCGAGGCCCACATCGGCGCGGGCGAGGGCAGGGGAGTCGTTGATGCCGTCGCCCACCATGGCGACCGTCTGGCCGGCAGCCTGCAGCTCGCGTACCACACGCTCCTTGTCGGCGGGTAGGACGTCGGCGATGACGTTGGAAACGCCCACGCGCTCGGCGATGGCGCGCGCGGTGAGTTCGTTGTCGCCGGTGAGCATGATGGACTGGATTCCTAAATGCCTCAATGCCGCGATGGCGTCCGTGCTGGTTGGTTTGACCTCGTCGGCGACGGCGATGATGCCCATGATCTCACCGTTCTTGGCGAAGAAAAGGGGTGTCTTTCCTTGAAGGGCGAACCGTTCGAGTTCGTCGCGGTCGATGTCGATGCCCTCATCTGCCATGAGTGTGGCGTTGCCCGCAGCAATGCGGTTGGCCCCCTCGAATGCAGTCACGCCGCGGCCGGGGATGGCTTGGAATGCTTTTACCGAACGCGCGACGATGCCGCGCTCGTCCGCGCACGCCATGATCGCCTCGGCGAGCGGATGCTCACTGCTGCGCTCGAGGGCGGCGGCGAGTTTGAGGAGTCCCTTCTCGGTTATGGCGGCGGTGCCGTCCGCACGTTGTGCGGGAAGGATGTCGGTTACGGAGGGTTTGCCCTGCGTGATGGTGCCGGTCTTGTCGAGCACCACTGTTTTCACGTCATGCAGCGTCTCGAGGGCCTCGGCGCTTTTGAACAAGATGCCCATCTCGGCACCCTTGCCGGTGCCCACCATGATGGCGACGGGCGTGGCGAGTCCCAACGCACAGGGGCAGCTGATTACCACTACGGCGACTGCCGCGGTGAGTGCCTCATTGACGTTTCCGCCGGTGGTGACGAGCCATATCGCGAAGGTGGCTGCGGAGATGATGAGCACTGTCGGCACGAAGACGGCGGCGACCTTGTCTGCCAGGCGCGCGATGGGGGGCTTCGTGGCGTTGGCTTCCTCGACGAGGCGGATGATGCGGGCGAGGTTCGTATCGGCTCCGACGCGCGTTGCGCGGAAGGCGAAGGATCCCGTGCGATTGACTGTGGCGGCGCTCACGGTGTCGCCGGGTGTCTTTTCCGCCGGGATGGACTCGCCCGTGAGGGCGCTCTCGTCTATGGAGGACGAGCCCTCGAGAACCACGCCGTCCACGGGGACGGTTTCACCCGGACGCACTAAGATCACCTGGCCGGGCTTGATGTCGTCCGCGTTCACCACCGTCTCGACACCTTGCTCGTCCACGATGGTTGCGGTCTTAGGTGCGAGGTCGATGAGCGCCTCGATGGCCCCACCCGTCTTTGACTTGCTGCGGGCCTCGAGGTACTTGCCAATGGTTACCAGCGAGAGGATGGTTCCCGCGCTTTCCAGGTAGAGATTGTCCATGCCGATGGCGTGGGCACTCATGGGGTCGCCCGCCGCGAGTTCCGCCGCGATGCGGTAGATTCCGTAGATGGACCAGCCTACGCTGGCGGTGGCGCCGATGGCGATGAGTGCGTCCATGGTGGGAGCACCATGAACGAGCGACTTGAAACCGTTGATGAAGTAGGCATCGTTGACGTAGAGGATGGGTGCGAGCAGCAGCAGTTCGGTGAGCGCGAGGTTCATGACGTTCTCATGCGCGCCGAAAAATGCCGGCAGCGGCCAGCCGAGCATGTGCCCCATGCCCAGGTAGAACAGGGGGATGAGGAACACGATCGAGGTGATGAGGCGCCCGCGCATGGCACGCGCGGCGGCCTCAAGCTTCTTGGTGGGGGAGACGAGGGGTGCTGAGACGGCGTTCGCGTTGACACCGGGCATGGTTGCCCCTGCCGCGCCGGCGCCAGCTCCGCCTACGGGCGCCGCCGAGTAGCCCGCACGGTCGACGGCGTCGCAGATGTCGTCGTCGCTGAGGAGCGTTTCGTCGAAGGTGACCTGCATGCTGCCCGAGAGCAAGTTGACGGCGACGTCGGTCACGCCGTGCAACTTGCAGACGGCCTTCTCGACGTGTGCCTGGCATGCCGCGCACGTCATGCCGCCGACGTCGAATTTCTCCTGAGCCATGTGTAGCTCCTTTCGTAGCAATGTCACGGTTGAGTATACCCCACCCCCCGGGGGTATTTGATTAGAATGTCGATTTGCTTCCAAGGCGAACCCCGGGCGAGCCCGGGGCCGATCGCGACCGACCCTTGTGTCTGCGGGAACTTGGAGTGGGGTGCTCCGCGAAAGTGAACTCTCGCGGAGCATTTTGCTCGAAAGGGCGGGGAAATCGACGCGAGAGTTAACTTTCGCGATGCCTGTGCGCGGGGGGGGATGGGTACGCGTAACGTGGGGTTGTGTAATTTAGGGACAGTCCCCTTTTTGCACATCGGGTGCCCGTATACTTGCCTGCGGTGGAATCTGCTCCATGCGTTACGCATGCGCCCGCAATAGCCTGAGAGGCTGCAGGGATATGCCGGTTGCGAACGTGCTCCACCGCGCGGACCGGCCCGCGCAATTGCTTGTTATATGAACCTCCTTGCGCGGACGGTTTGACGAGCGCGCCCCGTTGCCGGGCGCCGCTGTGTTGAGGCCCACCGCGCGGAAACGGAAATTCACACCCCCATGCCGCTGTTTATTAAGAAGAACACGAAAAAGGACGACGCCATCGAGACCGTCGAGGTACGCGAAACCAATCTCGCCTCCTCGTCCGATCAAGACGCCGGCCCCGAGACCACGTTCGCCGACCTTGGCCTGTCCGAGCAGGTCCTCTCCGCCGTTGCCGATATGGGCTATACCGCCCCGACGCCCGTGCAGGCTGCCTCGATCCCGCACGCACTCGATGGCGAGGACGTGCTTGCCGCTGCCCAGACGGGCACCGGCAAGACCGCGGCGTTTTTGCTGCCCACCATGAACAATCTGCCCCATGTGCCCCGTTCCCGCGCGCGTGGTAAGGTCGCTCCCCAGGGTCCGCTCATGCTCGTGGTCACGCCCACGCGTGAACTTGCCCAGCAGATCGAGGACGTGTGCCGCTCCATTGCGCACCACACCGGGCATACCAGCGTGACCGTTGTGGGCGGAGTGAGCTACAACCCGCAGCGTGACAAGCTCAAGCGCGGGTGCGACATCCTCATCGCCACGCCGGGCCGTCTACAGGACCTCATCGATCAGGGCGCGTGCATGCTCGACCAGGTGCAGGTACTCGTGCTCGACGAGGCGGACCGCATGCTCGACATGGGCTTTCTGCCCGCCGTTCGCCGCATCGTGGGCTACACGCGCGATGATCGCCAGACCCTGTTGTTCTCCGCAACGCTTGACGATGCGGCAGTTGGCTCGATCACCGACCTTGTGCACGATCCCGCCCGCGTCGAGATCGCCCCGGTGACCTCGACGGCGGAAACGGTTGAGCAGTACGTGCTCCCGGTTTCCCTCGAAGCGAAGAACGCCTTGCTCGCCCGTGTACTCAAGCGCGAGGGGGCGAGCCGCGTCATCGTGTTCTGCCGCACCAAGCACCGCGCCGATGCTTGCAGCCGCCGTCTTGCGCGTGCGGGCATCACCTGCGCTGCCATTCACGGCGACCGCAGTCAGGCCCAGCGCGAGCGGGCCCTCAAGGCGTTCCGCGCCGGGGAGTGCGACGTGCTCGTGGCCACCGACGTCCTCGCCCGTGGCATCGACATCTCAGATGTGCGCTACGTGGTGAACTTCGACGTCCCCACCGACCCGGTGGATTACATCCATCGCATCGGCCGCACGGGCCGCGCGGGTGAGGAGGGCTGGTCCCTGACATTCGTGACCCCCGATGATGTCGCCGAGTTCTACGACATCGAGGCAGTCATGGGCAAGACCGCCGCGCTCTTCGATGCGGACGGCTTCGAACTCGGAGCGTCCGCGCCCGAGGTCGACCCCAACCGCGTGCCCGCCAAGGCACCCGCGGGCAAGAAGGAGAAGAAACGCCGCCGCAAAGCGAAGGCCAAGGCGGGCGCCGGTTCGCGAGCCGAGTCCCGAGGCGGTTCCCGCTCTGGCTCGAATGGGGAGGCCCATGGCAAGGTGTCTTCCGATACCCGCGCGGGTGCATCTCGACGTGCTGAGGACGAGGCCAAGGCCAAGCCCTCCCGGAGGAAGCGCAGCGGTAAGACCCGGGTGCGTGCGGACGAGGGCGACGCTTCCGTCGAGCTGTTGACCGCTTCCGAGGCGCGTACCGCCTCCCGCCCCTCGCGCACTGGCGCGAATCGTCGTTCCACCTCATCAGGCGGGCGCGAGGCGTGGCGCAATTACGATGAGCCCAGCGAGCGTCGTGGTCGCGGCGGCCGAGGCGCCCGCAAGGCATCCAATCCCCACGGCGGCCGCGTCGACCGCGGGGGCTCGGCTTCGCGCACCGGTCGCCGCCCGGGGGACCGCGGTGGTCGCCGATAACCCTATTGCGCGATTTCACACGTCCTTCACGGGCGTGATACGCAAGTTCTGTGGAGGGGCGCGCCGGCTTCGTTATCGAGCTGGTGCGCCCCTCGCGCTGCAACAGGGCGTTGTCGGACTCTGGTCGGATTCGTGTCGGGACATGGTCTGGGAGCGTGCCCAATCTGTACAGGCGGCATGCCTCCGATTTGCCGCTGCACGCCGGTGACGCCCTCTCGCGCCATAGCCTAGGGGTGTACGGGCATCGCCGAGCCGTAAGGGGGGCACCATGTATCAACTATCCGCCGTCGACCGGGACATCCTTGATTTTGCCGAGTACTGGGGCGCGCGCAAGGCGCGCTGGATCGACGCCGCCTCGTCGGAGTTCGAGGAATACGTGCATCCCTTTGCGATGCGCATGAGGAGCCCCTTGCCCCGATACCTCGCCATGACGAACATCTACTTCACCGAATGGGCCTTGTTCGAGCGCCCCCTCATTGACGGGCGCACGCCGCTGCAGCTCTATATCGAGCAGTCCGCCCGCACCCTTCCCGAGGATTCGCTCGATCGTATGAGACAGGTCGAGCGCACCCAGTTCTTCTCGCGTTTCTCGATTGTCGAAAAGGATGTGGCGGCGTATCGCGTACGGCTGGTGGATGTTTGGACGGGAAGTGCCTACGAGGTCCTCGATCCGGTGATCTGCTCGACCGAGCGTTGGCGCGAGGGCACCATCGCCGAGCGCATCGCGTGCGTGGACGGCATCTGGTGCCCTGTGGGGCAGGCGCGCCTGTACGACTGCGCCCCTGTCGGCCAGTCGATCCAAGATGACTTGGGGGAGCCTCGGGACGTTGGTGCGCAGGGCGAGGAAGCGGGCAGTTACTATCTGCACCTCCTGCGTGACGTGATTGGCGTTGATGGTCGCTTTTCCAATACGCTTAAGTTGGTGGAGGTAGATCCCGAGGCCGATCTCGAACCGGCTTCCGCCGTCTAGCACTCTGCCGCTAGGATGCCGCTCGCATACGTCTCGGCGATGGCCGGGGCGGTGGGTGAATCACTGTCTGTGGGGCCGGGAGGCATCGCGGTCGCGTTCTTCGCGCGGGAGTAGCGGGGGTCTATCCACAAGGGGCTGTTTCGGACATGTGATGACCTGATGATGGCTTGTTTTAGCAGTACACTACTGCGGGTTATGTCCATTATCTAATCTGAAGGGGTCCATTATGTCCGTTCGCATCATCACCGACTCCGGTTCCGATTGCCTTCAGGGCGATCATCCCCAGCTCGACGTCCTGCCTCTTTCCGTGGGGTTCGGTACCACCACGTACCAGGCCGATGTCGAGCTCTCGCGCGAGCGTTTCTACGAACTCCTCGTCGAGGGCGATGAGTTTCCCACTACCGGCCAAGTCAACCCTTACGCGTTCTCCCAGGCCATTGAGCGTGCCCAGGCCGCAGGGGAGGACGTCGTGATCCTTGCCCTGTCCGCCAAGCTCTCCGGTACACACCAGTCCGCCTGCACCGCCGCCGCCGAGGCGAGCGACGCCACCGAGGTCCACGTGGTCGATACCAAGAGCGTCACCGTGGGCGAGCACATCCTCGTCGACTACGCTCTGCGCTTGTTGGACGAGGGCAAGTCGGCTGCCGAGATCGCCGGCGCCGTCGAGGCCGTCGTCGATCGCGTGGTCGTGGTCGGCCTGCTCGACACCCTCGAGTACCTCAAGCGCGGTGGCCGCATCTCGGCGGCGGCGGGCACGGTGGGCGAGCTGCTCTCCATCAAGCCGGTTATCACCATCGACAACGGAGAGGTGGCGGTGCTCGGTAAGGCGCGCGGGTCCAAGAACGGGCGCAACCTGCTGCGCCAACAGGTCAAGGCCGCCGGTGGCATCGATTTCTCCATGCCCGTGATGCTCGGCTATTCGGGCCTTTCCGACAAGCTTCTGCGCAAGTACCTCGACGACTGTCGCTCGGTGTGGGAGGACAGGATCGCCGAGGAGGACATCCCTGTCCTTATGGTGGGCGCCACCATTGGCACGCATGTCGGGCCGGGTGCCATTGCCTTGGCCTTCTTTAAGAGCGCATAGCTCAAGTCCCCGCCGATGCTCGGGGTGCTAAGATAGGACTATCCGTGCATACGACCACCGAGGAGGAAGCACATGACCGTTTCGGCTCCTATCGACGCCACGCAGACCCCCGCTTGGAAGGCGCTTCAAGCTCACTACGACGAGCTCCAGGCCAAGGGCATCAGCCTGAAGGACTGGTTCGCCGCGGACCCCGAGCGCGTTGGTAAGCTTACGTTCAAGGCCGGTGACCTGCACTTTGACCTGTCCAAGAACTTGATCACCGATGAGACGGTCAAGCTCCTCGCCGATCTTGGACGCGCGTGCGGGGTGGAAGAGCGTCGCGACGCCATGTTCTCCGGCGTGCACATCAACACCACCGAGGACCGCGCCGTGCTCCACACCGCCCTGCGTCGTCCCGCCGAGCAGAAGGGCGAGCTCATCGTCGACGGCCAAGACGTCGTGGCCGACGTGCACGAGGTGCTGGACCGCATGTACGCCTTCGCCGAGCGCGTCCGCTCCGGCGAGTGGACCGGTGTCTCCGGCAAGAAGATCGAGCATCTGGTCTCCATCGGCATCGGCGGTTCGGACCTTGGCCCCGTCATGGCCTATGAGGCCCTGCGCCCCTACGCCGACGCTGGGATCGACTGCCGCTACATCTCCAACATCGACCCCAACGACATGTCCGAGAAAGTGAAGGGCCTCGATCCCGAGACCACGCTCGTCATCATCGTCTCCAAGACGTTCACCACGCTCGAGACCCTCACCAACGCCCGTGAGGTCAAGGCCTGGATGCTCGAGCAGCTCCGCGCGGCCGGTGCCATCGACGGCACGCCCGAGCAGGACGCCGAGGCCATCGCGAAGCACTTCGTGGCCGTCTCCACCGCCCTCGACCTCGTCGCCGACTTCGGCATCGACCCCGAGAACGCCTTCGGCTTCTGGAACTGGGTCGGCGGCCGCTACTCTGTCGACTCCGCCGTGGGCCTGTCCCTCATCGTCGTCCTCGGTCCCGAGCGCTTCCAGCAGTTCCTCACCGGCTTCCGCGCCATCGACGAGTACTTTGAGAACACGCCGCTCGAGGAGAACGTCGTCGCGCTCATGGGTCTCATGAACGTGTGGTACGTCAACTTCTTCGGCGCCGACACGCATGCCGTGCTGCCCTACACCCAGTACCTGCATCGTTTCCCGGCATACCTGCAGCAGCTCACCATGGAGTCCAACGGCAAGCAGGTCCGTTGGGACGGCAGCGCAGTCACCTGCCACACCGGTGAGGTCTTCTGGGGCGAGCCCGGCACCAACGGCCAGCACGCGTTCTATCAGCTGATCCATCAGGGCAACGTGATGGTCCCCGCCGACTTCATCGCATTCGCCAACACGCATAACCCGGCCCAGGACAACGGCCAGGACGTCCATGAGCTGTTCTTGGGCAACTTCCTCGCCCAGACCAAGGCGCTCGCCTTCGGCAAGACCGCCGACGAGGTCCGTGCCGAGGGCACGCCCGAGGAAATCGTCCCCGCTCGCGTGTTCACCGGTAACCGTCCGACGACCTCGATCTTCGGCGACACCCTCACTCCGTTCGCACTCGGCGAGCTCATCGCGCTGTACGAGCACATCACCTTTGTCGAGGGCACTGTGTGGGGCATCGACTCCTACGACCAGTGGGGCGTCGAGCTGGGCAAGCAGCTGGCCAAGCAGATCACGCCCGCCTTCCACGACGACGAGGCCCTGGCGGCGCAGGACGCCTCCACCAAGGCGCTCATCGAGTTCTACCGCGCCACGCGCAAGTAACGGAGTCTTTGCCGATTCAAGAATTCGGTGTCGCCTCGCATAGGTTGATATGGCTACACCTATAGAGGGCGAGTCCATCCGGGCTCGCCCTCTTTGCGTTTCGAGGAGTGTTCCTCGTGGAGTCAACATCCCCTGTCTCTCACACAGGGGTATCATGTTCGCTTGGAAAACCTCCACTCGAAAGGATCTTGAATGTCCATTAAGGCAATTGCGCTCGACATCGACGGCACGCTCACCAACGATGCGAAGGTTGTCACCCCGCGTACCAAGGAGGCGCTGCTCGCCGCTCAACGTTCGGGTATCCGGCTCATCCTTTCTTCTGGGCGTCCGGTGCAGGGCCTCCGCGCCATTGCCGCCGAGCTCGAGCTTCAAGACAATGGCGGCCTGCTCGTCGCCTTCAACGGTGCGCGCGTGATCGACGCCCAGACCGACGAGGTGCTCTTCGATCAGCCCATGGAGGAACGCGCTCTGCGCGCGCTCGTTGGGCACATGCGCGACTTCGACGTCATCCCCTGGATCACCGAAGGTAAATACCTGTACGTGGAGCGTGGCTGCAGGCACACCATCACGTATCGGGACGCTCCCTTTGACATCGTCGACTACGAGCGCAGGATGTGTGACCTCGAGCTCGTCGAGGTCGATGACCTGCTCGAAGTGTGCTCTCGCCCCCAGGACAAGCTCCTGTGCGCTTCCGAGCCGGAGTACCTGCAGGCGCATTGGCGCGCGATGCACGAGCCCTTCACTGACACACTTTCCGGTATGTTCACGGCCGACTTCTACTTCGAGTTCATGGCCCCTGGCATCAACAAGGGCAATGCGTTGGCCGGCTCGCTGCCCAAGATCGGCATCGACGCGTCCGAGGTGATCGCGTTCGGAGACGCCCAGAACGACATCTCCATGCTCGAATGGGCGGGCATCGGCGTGGCGATGGGCAATGCGACCGATGCCGCCAAGGCTGCGGCCGATGAAGTCACCGCCTCCAACAACGAGGACGGCATCGCGCTCGCGCTCGACAAGTTTTTGGGCTAAGGACGTCTCGCCGGGGCGATTGTGGTACCGTCTCATATGATGGCTAGGAGGAGATCGATATGGCGAAGATGCTTGACGATGGTTCTTCGACGCCTCTCTATGCTCAGCTGCGCGAGCTCCTCAAAGGCCAGATTGTGGATGGCGCTTTCGTTCCCGGAGAGAGGATTCCCTCCGAGGACAAGCTCAACGGCCTGTATGGCGTGAGCCGCATTACCATTCGCCGCGCCCTGCAAGAACTCGTTAACGAGGGATATCTCGTCAAGTGTCCGGGCAAGGGCACCTATGTGAGCGAGCGTCTCCCGGGTACATCCGTCTCGTCCAAGGTCCGCGCCAAGTTCACCCAGAACAATGACGTCCAAAGCTTCACCGAGGCGTGCGAGAGCAACAACCAACGCGCCGGCGCGCATTTGATATCGATCGAGCAGGTAGAGGGCCTCGACGATGCCCGGGCCTTCTTTGGCTTTGGCAACGAGGGACGCCTGCTGAGGGTTGTGCGCATCCGGACGGCGGATCGCACACCCATCATGGTTGAGGAGAATTACTTCCCCGCCGAAGTTTATGCGTTCCTGCGTAGTGCGGATTTTGAAGACACTTCGCTTTACGACATCATTTTGTCCAACGGTCATGGCGAGCCGATGCTCACCGAGCCGTGCGATCTTGATCTTGAGAAAGCGTCCGCCGAGCTTGCGCCGTATCTCGATGTTCCCGTCGGCGAGCCGCTCTTCTGCCTTGAGGGCCGCTATTACGATACCGACGGGTCGCCCATGTACCTTGGCAGACAGCACATTGTGGGCACACGGTATACCTTCCGCATTTAATGTGCGCTAAGAGTGCTCCTGATTGGGGCCGGCGGGGCACCGCGTCCGTACAGTCGAATTTCGATCGGCCCCCGGTCTCTATGAGAAGTAACGTCCCGATGGTGTCTCCATGGGGGCGTTACGTGTATGTGAACACCTTTGATTCCAACGGGCAATTTCCGCGTTGCCGGTGAAAATGGTCTTTCCTAACGGAAGAAGGTAATGCTGTACTAACCTGTCATATACAACTTAGAACTAAGAAAAACCACTCACCGCGAAAAACAGGCCGTTTACAGAACGCTTCCTATAACAGGATATGACAGGTTATGCCCTGCCTATAATAGGTCTTGCATCGACGAGATAAGTTGGATGAGGGGAATGCATAATGGCTCAAATCATCATCGCAACGCACGGCGGGCTCTCCCGCGGCATGCTCGATTCACTCCACATGGTCGCCGGCGGTGCAGCCGACGGCATCGAGACCTACAGCCTCGAGTTCGGCCAGAATCCCAATGACTACTACGAGCAGCTCCGCGAGCGCATCTCTGCATCCGACGAGCAGTTCATCATCATGTGCGACATTAAGGGTGGTAGCGTCCACAACGCCCTGTTCCGCCTCACCGAGTTCCCCAACGTCGTGATCTTCTCCGGCCTCACCATGGGCATGGCGCTCGAGATCGCCCTTACCGCCCGCGACGGCCTCGATGCCGCCGCCGCCGAGCGTGTGCTCGAGGCTGCGCGCGAGGGCGTCACCGTCTGCATGGGCGGGGAGGTCGTCGACGAGGACGAGGACGAGGACTTCTAGCGAGGACCTCCGGGATCGCGGGATGCCCGCACGGCGCCGGCGCCCGCACGCTTCCATACACCGGCAACGCCGCGTGAGCGGCTGAGATGAAAGGAAAACGACATGATCAAGATGCTCCGCGTCGATCACCGTCTGCTCCATGGCCAGGTGGCCGTTTCCTGGAAGAGCGCCCTGGATGTCGATTGCATCCTCGTCGCCAACGATTCCGTGCCTGGCGACGCCCTGCGCAAGAGCGCCATCAAGCTCGCCAAGCCCGCCGACACCAAGCTCGTCATCAAGACCATCGAGGACTCCATTACCGCCATCAACAGCGGCAAGACCGACAAGTACAAGCTCTTCATCGTCGTCGAGTCCATCGCCGATGCCGCTCGCCTCTGCCGTGAGTGCGGCATCAAGCACCTCAACCTGGGCGGCACGAAGGCTACCGCCGAAACCCGCGCGATCTCCAAGGCCATGAACGTCACGCCGGCGGAGGAGGAGACGCTGCGTGCGCTCGTCTCCGAGGGCGTTGACGTCGAGATCCAGATGGTTCCCGACGACTCGGCCGTCAAGGTGGAGCGCGCCCTGTAGGGTATCCCCCACGGTGCCGCCCGGGCTCAGCGAGCCAACACGCCCGGGCGGTCCGCAAACGCGGCGCATGACCGCGAGACGTCCCCGAAAACCAGACATGAGGGGCCCATCGGAGCATGGGCGGGGGATGTCTGCGCCTCAGGCACCGGGCTTGCTTATGCACAAAGGGGTGGCGAGGGGCCGCCTCTTGAGATATGCAGAAAGGAGCACAGATGATCGTCCAAGCCATCCTGCTGGGCCTCGTCGCCATGCTCGGCAACGCTGAGTACCTGCTCGGTACCAGTTGCCTGTCCCGTCCGCTGGTGATGGGAGCACTCACCGGCATCATCATGGGTGACATCCCCACGGGTGTCACGCTCGGTGCCACCCTGGAGCTCGCCTTCATGGGCTCGTTCTCCATCGGCGCGAGCATCCCGCCCGAGATGATCTCCGGTACCGTCCTCGGCACTGCGTTCACCATCTCGACCGGCTCCGGCCTCGAGACCGCGCTCACCATCGGCATCCCCGTGGCCTCCCTCGTCCTCATCGTGAAGAACGTCGGCATGGTCTTCATCCTCCCGCCGTTCGTCCACAAGGCCGACGACTACGCCGCCAAGGGTGATATGGCCGGCGTCGCCCGCATGCACTTCCTGGGCGGCTTCTTCGGCGTCAACCTCATCATCGGCCTGTGCGTCGCCATCGGCTTCTACGCCGGCGGCCCCGCGGTCCAGGCGCTGCTCGACACGATCCCCGAGTGGGTCTCCAACGGCCTGCAGATCACCATGGGCCTGCTGCCCGCCATCGGTTTCGCGCTGCTGCTCAAGATGATCATGAACAAGACGGTCGTCTGCTTCTTCATCGCCGGCTTCGCGCTGTCCACCTACCTTGGCATCCCGACCACCGGCATCGCCATCTTCGGCGCGGTCGTGGCCGTCGTGCTCGCCCAGATCCAGCAGAAGCTGAACGCCCGTCCCGCACTTGCCACCGAAGGAGGTATGGACGATGACGACGACTTCTAACGACGCCGCGGTCCGGACCGCAGACGAGCGCAAGCTCACCAAAAAGGACCTCAACAGGGTCGCCATCCGCTCGCTCGGCATGGAGTGGGACTGGAACTACGAGCGGCAGATGAACATGGCGTTCTGCTACTCGATGCTCCCGATCATCAAGAAGCTGTATCCCAACAAGGATGATCAGACCGAGGCCATGCAGCGTCACCTCGAGTTCTTCAACACGACGCCGCACATGTCCACGCTCATCCTGGGCATCACCGCCGCCATGGAGGAGCAAAACGCCAACGACCCCGAGTTCGAGACCGAGTCCATCAACAACGTCAAGGTCTCCCTCATGGGCCCCTTGGCGGGCATCGGCGACTCCTTCATCTGGGGTACGCTGCGCATCATCGCCACCGGCGTCGGCGTGAGCCTCGCCGCCCAGGGCAACATCCTGGGACCCATCCTGTTCCTGCTGCTCTTCAACATCCCCGCTCAGGGCCTGCGCTTCTACCTCATGCGCGCCGGCTACAAGCTGGGTAGCGGCTTCCTCGCCAAGGTGCAGGAGAGCGGCCTCATGGAGGTCCTCACCTACGGCGCCTCCGTCCTGGGCCTCATGGTCATCGGAGGCATGACCGCCGAGAACGTTGGTATCAACGTGCCGCTCGTGATCGGCTCCGGCGAGACCGCGACCACGCTGGGCGACATCTGCAACACGATCATGCCCGGCCTGCTCCCGCTCGCCTTCACGCTGCTGATGTACTGGCTTGTGAGCAAGAAGAACGTCAAGACCACCACCCTGCTCGTGGCGCTCGTGGTCGTCGGCCTCGTCGGCTCGTTCTTCGGCATCCTGGGCGTGTAGGTCGCGACCGATCGAGGTATCGCCCGAATGGGGCGCCGCACGGCGGCGGAAGGGCGGCTCGCACGGATAGGGAGCCGCACCCCATCAACATTTGGAGCGGGGCGTCGCACCGTGGGCGTTGCGCCTGCGTGCGGCGCCCCGCTTCCCTAATTTCAAGGAGGGGACATATGGACACGTTGGAAGAGCGCGTATGGACGATGGGGGATTACGTCGACGAGTCCCCGCGCGTGGCGCACGAGAACCTCGACCGCGTCGATGAGCTCACGGATCCGCTCGTCGTCTGCTGCGGCGGCCGCGTCCCTGCAAGGATCCGCCTGGTGGCATCTGGCTCGTCGTTCAACGCCTGCCAGTGCGCACTGCCGTTCATGGCGTCGTGCCTTCCTGGCGCCCAGATCGATGTCGTGACGCCGCACCGGTTCACCTATTACGAGCCCGAGGTCCGCGAGGGCGAGCTCGTGGCGGTCGTGACCCAAAGCGGCCTGTCGACCAACGCGCTGGAGGCACTCGACGTCATCCGTGCCCAGGGGGCCCGCGCCGTGTGTCTGACCGGCAACGTGGGGGCTGACGCCCGCGACCATGCCGACGTCATGGTCGATTGGGGGGCGGGCACCGAGCTCGTGGGCTACGTGACGAAGGGCGTGACGACGCTCGCGCTGTTTCTCATGATGTTCGCCGCCCGCCTGGGCGGGCGCCCCGAGCGTATGGCCGACCTCGCGGCGGCGGTGGAGGTCCTGGACGCGGTGCGCGCCTCGACCTACGAGTTCTACCGCGCCCACGAGAAGGCGCTGACATCGATGCGTCTGAGCTACAGCATCGCCGCCGACGGAGCCCGCGGCGTCGCCCTCGAGGGGGCGCTCAAAATCGGCGAGACGGTGCACGTCCCGAGCCCCGCCTACGAGGTGGAGGAGTTCATCCATGGGCCCAACCTGCAGATCACGCCCGCGTATACTATGTTCTTCTTCGATGCGCCGGATGCCGCTCGTGAGCGCTGCCGCTTGATCTACCGCGCGGCCCGCGAGGTGAGCGACGCCGCGTTCCTGGTGACGAGTGCACAGGCAGCCGAGCCCGCCTCGACTGCGGAGCTCGCCGGCGACCCGAACGTCCTTGTGGCCCCCGAACTTCCCGCTGCCGACCTCGCCTCCTTCGCCTACCTGCCGTTCGTGCAGCTGGTGAGCCATCTGGCAAGCAGCGCGCTCGGCAGCTCGAAGCAGCATCCCCTGCTCAAGCGGTTCAAGGCGATCGCCGCGGCGAAAACCGAGAACTTCGTGAACTACGACGGCGATGACTGATTTTCGGCGGAGAGCCGAAATAACCCCTACAATCATGCAGAGCGGCACGCGCGCATCCACCTGCGCCCCGGGCGGGGAGGATGCTTGGGCGCGTGCCGATTTCACTAACCGGACAGGAGACCCCGCTCATGACCCAGCCCGCCTTTCCCTTCAAGGCCGTCATCTTCGACATGGACGGCGTGATCGTCGATACCGAGAAGTTCTATTTCGACACGCTCGCCGGGATGTTCGACGCCGCCGGCATCGATGTGCCCCGCGAGTCGTTGTGCTCCGCGGTGGGCGCGTCCTTCAAGGACTTCAAGCGCAACCTGGTAGCGTGGTACGCGCTGGGCGGCGAGCAGATCACGGAGGACGAGGGGCTCGAGCGCTATAACGCCTGGGAATCCGCGCATTATCCGGATTTCGCGTCCCTGCTCAACCCCGGGGTGGTCGAGACCGTCGACGAGCTCAAGCGCCGCGGCGTCCGCGTCGCGCTCGCCTCATCCTCGCCCATGGGCAACATCCGCGAGGTCCTCGCCGCATGTGGCCTCGCCGATGCGTTCGAGCTGGTCACGAGTGGCGAACAGTTCCACCAAAGCAAGCCCAATCCCGAGATCTACCTGCACACGCTCGAGAGCCTTGGCCTCATTGCGGACGAGTGCTGTTGCGTGGAGGATTCCGTCCCCGGCATCACCGCGGGCAAGGCGGCCGGCCTCACCGTGGTCGCCAAGCGCGAGGACCGCTTCGGCTTCTCCCAGGAGGCGGCCGACTATACTATCGATTCGATTCCCGACCTGCTCGAGGTCGTTATGCCGCTCGGTCGATAGAGGCTGCGGTTGCCCCGCGCGCGTGGTCGTGTTTGAGAGGAAGTGACGGCGTGGCAGATGAGCCTATGGGCATCCCGCCCAAAGACCGAGCCCAGGAGGGCATCCGGTGGTATATCCACAACGCCGGCCTGACCGGAGGGGACAAGTTGCCCTCTGAGCGTGTGCTTTCCGAGCGCCTCGGTGTCTCGCGCACGGCGCTTCGTGCGGCAATCACCCAACTCATCTCGATGCACGTGCTCGAGAGCAGGCAGGGGTCGGGCACGTACGTGTTGCCGCCTAAGCCCATCAACATCTTCCAGGAAACCCGGAACTTTTCCGATGCCGTCCGCCGCGTGGGTCGTGAGCCCGGCGCCCGCCTTCTCGACGCCCGCGTTGTGGATGCCGATGAGGTGCTTGCGGCCAAGTTCGATCTTGCCGTCGGTTCGCGCGTGTTCGAGGTCCGCCGCGTCCGCTTCGCCGACGACGTTCCCGTCGCCGTGGAGACCTCTTATATCAACTACGCGCTGTGCCCCGGTATCGAGGGGCACGACTTCTCGCGCGAGAGCCTCTACGACGTGCTGGCCCATGAGCACGGGATCCGCGTCGGGCACGGTACGGAGCGCGTCTCCATCGCCCGCGCGACTTCCCAGGAGGCGGAGAGCCTGCTGATCGACGAAGGTGAGCCGGTCTTTTTCGTGCAGGCGCTCGAGCGAACTGCCGCCGGCGTGCCCATGGAGTATCTGAAGGCCGTCTACGTACCGAGCAGGTATCGGTTTGCGAGCAACGGCTGCAAGAACGGCGAGGTTCCCGAGGGGGTGTCGAGCACATGGCTCACGTGGTAGGTCACAACGCGGTGGTGCGAGACGAAGCCGGCGTACGAGACTTCCGCCGCCATGACCTGGAGGTGACCGCCCTCGGGGCTCCATGTGTTTCGCGTCATGCCGGCGAACCCCGATACGTGCAGATTCGCCATGCCATCGAGCACCGCATCGCCGAGGGGGCCTATGCGCCGGGGTCGGCCATCCCCTCGGAGCACGAGCTCGCCGCTGCGTTCTCGACCACGCGCCTGACCGTGCGCAATGCCATCGACGGTCTCGTTGAGCGGGGGCTCATCCGCCGCGTGCAGGGTAAGGGGGCATTCGTTGCCCAGGGCGGCGCGGACTCCGGCTCGCGGGTGAGCGGATTTAGGTCCGCTGCGGGGGCGGCCCGCGAGGTCGCCTCGGTGCGTCAGCTCTCCAAATCGCTGCGTGCCGCCGGGCCGCTATACGCCCATCTCTTCGATATCGATGAGGGCGATGAACTCTACTCCATCCGCCGTCTCAACAGCACTGACGGAACGCCCGTGTCGCTCGAGCAGACGCTCGTCCCCGTCAAGCTGTTTCCGGGCATTGAAGATGTCGATGTATCGGTGTTCAGCCTTTATGAGACGTATGAAATGTGCGGTAGACCCGTTGCCCTTGCACAGGAGAAGCTCGACGTGGTCGCTTTGTCCGCGCGCGATGCGGGCTTGCTTCAGGTTGAGCCGGGAAGCCTCGCCCTTTCCCTCGAGTGCGTCAGTTTCGATGTCGATGGCAGGCCCATCGAGCACGCCTATTCATTGACGCCTGCAAACCAGGGTGGATACACCTATCAGTACTAATAGACATCGAATGACGGCGGACAGGTGCTCACGCAACCTGTTCGTCGTTGTCTGATTCAGGGGAAATAACCGCTTACGGAGAAGATGTGACCGTTCGCGGGAAACCTTCTGGCATCACCAAAATGGTATGAAAAAGCGTTAAGATGTACTCAACAAGTGGTATTAAAAACTCTCAACTTGGATATGAGAGGCCACGGCGGCGAAGGGAGCCAGCAATGAAGGAGACCGAGAAGATCGAGATCATGCACTTCGACCAGGAGGGCTACCTCGAGGACGGCAGGAACGTCTACGAGGCCGGCAAGAAGATGACCGCCCTGGCCGACCGCGTGCACGAGGAGGGCTACGACGCCGTGTTCCTCATGGGCGTCGGTGGCACCTGGGACGAGTTCATGCAGCTCGAGTACCTCATGAACAAGTTCGGCGACAAGGACCTCGAGGTCTACCTCATCCACGCCGCCGAGTGGAACGTCATGGGCCACAAGCGCATGACCGAGCGCTCCATCGTGCTGACCGCCTCCGAGTCCGGTACTACCCCCGAGGTCCTCGAGGCCATCGGCAAGATGAAGGAGATGGGCGTTCGCGTCTACGCCATGACCAACCCCGAGGGCAAGATCGGCCAGGCCGTGGGTGCCGAGAACTGCGTCATGATGGCCTCCGACCACGGTGCCGGCGGCTGCGAGAAGGGTTACTACCTCGCCGACTGCTTCGGCCTGCGCCTCCTCAACCGTCGCGGCTGCTTCCCCAAGTTCGACCTGTTCATCGAGCAGACCAAGGACATCTGGAAGGACATGCTCGACATCCGCAAGCGCTTCGAGCCCCGCGCCGAGGAGCTCGCCCGCAAGTACGCCCTGGCCGACTACACCATGTTCATCGGCTCCGGCGCGCTGTGGGGCGAGACCATCCTCTACTCCATGTGCCTGCTCGAGGAGATGCAGTGGAAGCGCATCCGCCACATCACCTCGCATGACTTCTTCCATGGCACCCTCGAGCTCCTCGAGCCCGGCGTACCCGTGTTCCTGTTCATGGGCGAGGACGAGTGCCGCGCCCTGGACGAGCGCGTCCGCGCCTTCCTTACCAGCGGCGTGACCGGTGACGAGGATTACGTCATCATCGACACCGCCGAGTACGCGATTCCCGGCCTGGACGACGACTTCCGCGTCATCGTGTCCCCCTGGATCCTCTCCGTGCTCACCACCGACCGCCTCGCCCGCAACTACGAGCTGGTTACCAAGCATAACCTCAAGTACCGTCGTTACTATCACCAGTTCGACTACTAAGAGATCAGTTGCCAAGGACCTGGTTGCTCATGCCTTAGCTGCCGCGGGTTCATCTGCTGCGAGTCCGGCTCTCAGCAGATTGGGAAATGCGGCTGTCATATGGTCAATTCTGGGGTGCCCGCCATGCTGCGGGTGCCCCATTTTCGCTATCTGCTCGGTGTGCTTGTTGAATGAGAGCGTGCGCGGAAATGCGTCGCATACGGAGGGTTGGAGGGCTGGTAGCCTCTCGTCGTTTCGATATGTATAAAACAAGCAATTATCGCGATATTATCGCATAGAAAAAGAGTGCTCCGCGGCTGGCCATCGTGTGGGTTTCCGCAATTGGTCAAAATACCTAAATAATGCGCCCGCGCCGTGCGGACGGATTATCAAAAGCGCAGGTCATAAAAATCAGATCGCTGGCATAGCGGGTGGCGACGGCGGTATTGTTCGGTTCGCTCGGAAAAACCGCAGGAATTGCGAACGAGGGTCGTTATGCATGGCTAGAGATTCATTCTGATTTGCGCACTATTTGGGTATTTTGACCACAATCGCAAAATCACATGGCTCAGCTCCTGCTCGATATCGAACTTGTCGAATGCTCCCTCGCTTCGCGCGTCGAAGTATGGCAAGCACCGAGAGCCAGATCCCGTTGACGTCATTTGGATCGCTTACGCGAGTATGCGCGGGCAAACGAGCGCCGTGCGTCAAATCTTGGTGGCGTTATTATCCGAGAATCGCCGCGCTCGTTTGTGCCATGTACGCGGCGAGTTCGCCCTGCTCGATGCCTCGAATGCGCGCGAGGGCGTTAAGCGTACGGTTCAGCGAGGACTCGAGCTCCTCGGCGGAGTAGGGGGATCCAGGCTGCGCCGGGGCGTCCGTCTCCAGGTGCAGCCGACCGAGGGGCATCTGCCGGGCGTATTCCCGTCCGCGCTTGGTGGCGAGCATGCGTTCGTTGACGGAGATGTGGCAACCGAGCTTGCGGAGGCGCATGAAGTCCTCAGAGGTTCCCGAGAACCAATGGAAGATGCAGGTGGCAAGGCGGGGAAAGCTGTGACGTTCAAGGACGTCGAGGGCTTCGGAGGCCGCTCGTACGGCATGAATGGACACGACGCGCCCTGCAAGCGGGCTTTCGCCGCATGCATCTAGGATGCGTTCGAAGGCGGCGAGCTGGGCTGCGCGCGTGCCTATATGGGAAGGGGAGAAGTCAAGGCCGATCTCTCCGATGAATGTATCGCCCGCGACAAGAGTTGCGGCCTGCTCGACCATCAAGGGGTCTTCGTCGATCCACCAGGGGTGCAGACCTGCGCCAACGCGGATATTGTGGCGCGGCGCGAACTGTTCTCGGGCGGCGAGCGTATCTGCGGGCGTTACGGTCGTGCAGAACGCGGCGATGCCCATGCTTTCGAGCTCGGATGCTACCTCGGCGCCGTTTGCCATGCGGTCCAAGTGGCAGTGCATGTCCACGAGGTTCCAAGGGCGATGTTCACGGCCGTTCGAGCTTGCGTGAAAGGTAGTTTTATCGAAAAAACGCTCCGAATCGGGCTCAGTTTTCGACATTTCTACCCTTTTCGAGCACGGTGTACACTCAGTCGGTACGCGCGCACTCATGCGCGTCCGCCCCGTTTGCCAGCAAGTCGGCCATTTTGCGCAGCGTCATGCATGGCGAGCGCGGCGGAGACGTCGTCGCCCGCGCCAAGACCCGAAATATGTCGTAGGACCTCGCCGGCAATCATTTGGCCCATGATGGGAGGCATGAAGCTCGCGGTGCCCAAGTCGGTGCGCTCCGAGCGCGCGGCGCCGGGCGCGGCGGCGATGCGCACCGGCTCTTCGCAGGAATAGAGCACGCGCAGGTGACGGATGCCGCGCTTGCGGCACTCCTTGCGCATGATGCGCGCCAGCGAGCAGTTGACCGTCTTGTGCACGTCGGCGATGCGCAGGCATTCGGGGTGAATCTTCTTGGCGCCCCCCATGGAGCTGATGAGTTCAAAGCCTCGCGTTTGCGCGAGAGCGGCGAGGGCGAGCTTGGTGGACACCGTGTCGATGGCATCGACCACGTAGTCAATATGCCCATCTGCCTCTGTAAGGCAGATGTCGTAGAGGTCTTCGAGGTTCTCCGCAAGGACGAAAGCGTCATGGGCAAAGACGCGGCAGGACGGGCTGATATCTGCGATCATGGCGGCCATGACGTCGACCTTGCGCTGACCAACCGTACTCTCGAAGGCAATGGCCTGACGGTTGATGTTGGAGGGCGCGACCACATCCTTGTCGACGATGAGGAGGGTACCCACACCTCCGCGCGCGAGCGCCTCAACGCAGCTCGACCCAACGCCACCGCAGCCGAACACGAGGACGCAGGCGCCTTCAAGGCGAGCGAGGCGTTCATCGCCGAGTATGATACGCAGGCGGTCCTTCATGGTTTCCATCGGGGCTCCTTGGGAGATTGCAGGCATGCGTGGTGACCTCATATTGTAGCGTGAGGCGCACGGCTTGGTGCAATGTCGAAGCGAGGAGATGGCGGGTCGTATATGAGGCGCTCGCACGCAGCGAGGCGCCGGAGCGCGTGCGGGCTGCGGCTCCAAGGCCGCCGTTGCTCTTTGATGCGGCGACGCACGCAACCTGCCGTTCGAGGCCCATGCGCTTGAACGACCACAGCTTGAAACCATGGTGAAGCGAAACGGAAATGCGACCGAAACGAACGCTTGGTCAGGTTGACGGCCGTCCTGCACCTCACTAGGATGCATTCAGCAACCCATCCATTAGATAGGAAAAAACGGGAAGCAATGTCGCACCTGTGAGTGGGATTGCGAGGAGTAGTTTTTCGCCGAGAACCCAAGGAGCACGTTATGAGTCGTTTTACTAAGAACCCCGACCACGAGTTTGGCTTCGACACCCTGCAATTGCATGTCGGACAGGAGAGTCCCGACCCCGCGACCGACGCCCGCGCCGTCCCAATTTATCAAACGACGAGTTACGTGTTCCGCAATTCCCAGCATGCCGCCGACCGCTTTGGGCTGGCCGACGCCGGCAACATCTACGGGCGCCTGACCAACTCCACCCAGGGTGTACTGGAGGATCGCATCGCCGCACTCGAAGGTGGAGTGGCGGCGCTTGCGGTTGCGTCGGGCGCGGCAGCGATCACCCTCACCGTCCAAGCGCTTGCTCGCGCCGGGGCTCACGTGGTTGCCCAGAAGACCATCTACGGCGGCACATACAACCTGTTGGCCCACACCCTCGCCGATTTTGGGGTCGAGACCACGTTCGTGAATATCCACGATCTGGCCGAGGTCGAGGCGGCGATCCGTCCTGAGACTACGCTCGTCTATCTCGAGACCCTTGGCAACCCCAACTCTGATATCCCCGACATCGATGCCGTCTCCGCGCTTGCCCATGCCCATGGGTTGCCCGTGGTGGTGGACAACACGTTCGGCACGCCTTATCTCATCCGTCCGCTCGAGCACGGCGCCGATATCGTGGTGCATTCGGCGACTAAGTTCCTGGGCGGTCACGGGACGAGCCTGGGTGGCATCATCGTCGACGGCGGGTCTTTCGACTGGACCGTGGGCGGTAAGTTCCCGCAGATTGCCGCCGCCAACCCGAGCTATCACGGGGTTGCGTTCGCCGATGCGGCGGGCCCTGCTGCCTTTGCCACGTACGTACGCGCCGTCCTCTTGCGCGATGAGGGCCCCTGCATCTCACCCTTCAACGCGTGGATTCTGCTGCAGGGTGTCGAGACACTTTCGTTGCGCCTCGACCGTCACGTTGAGAACACGAAGCGCGTGGTTGAATACCTCGCCTCCAGCCCGTACGTGGCCAAGGTGAATCACCCGAGCCTGCCCGATCACTCTGACCACGAGCTCTACAAGCGCTATTTCCCGCGCGGGGGCGCATCGATCTTCACCTTCGAGATCAAGGGCGGCCAAGACGCCGCGTGGAAGTTCATTGACCATCTGCAGGTGTTCAGTCTGCTGGCCAATGTCGCCGACGTGAAGAGCCTGGTCATTCACCCTGCCACCACCACGCACTCTCAGCTCACCGAGGCGGAGCTCGCCGACCAGGGCATCACGCCCGCGACCATTCGCCTTTCCATCGGTACGGAGGACATCGAAGACATCATCTGGGACTTGGATCAAGCCTTTACTGCACTGTAGGCGTGTGCTAACACCTCAATTAACTGCCTGTCCCTAAATCGAGGTAATGTGTCGGGGTGGATTGGTTGCGCAATTCGTCGAGAATTCCTGCAGTTCTCGGTTTCATGCGACAATGGGGAACGTTAGACCACGTAAACCCTTGGAAACGGAGCCGTCCATGGCAGAGTTCATCTACCAGATGTATCAGGCGCGCAAGGCGCATGGCGACAAGGTCATCCTCGACGACGTGACCCTGTCCTTCTATCCGGGCGCCAAGATCGGCGTCGTGGGTCCCAACGGCATGGGCAAGTCCACGTTGCTCAAGATCATGGCGGGCATCGAGGAGGTTTCCAACGGCGACGCCAAGCTCACGCCCGGTTACACCGTGGGCATCCTCCAGCAGGAGCCCCCGCTGGACGAGGACAAGACCGTCATCGAGAACGTCCGCCTCGCCTTCGCCGACATGGTCGCCAAGGTCGAGCGCTTCAACCAGATCTCGGTCGAGATGTGCGACCCGGATTGCGACATGGACGCCCTGATGGCCGAGATGGGCCGTCTGCAGGACGAGATCGACGCCGCAGACGGTTGGGATATCGATTCCAAGCTCGGCCAGGCCATGGACGCGCTGCAGCTGCCCGATTCCGACATGCCGGTGAACATCCTCTCCGGCGGCGAGCGTCGCCGCGTGGCCCTGTGCAAGCTCCTGCTCGAGGCACCCGACCTGCTGCTGCTCGACGAGCCCACCAACCACCTCGACGCCGAGTCCATCCTGTGGCTCGAGCACTTCCTCAAGAACTACCCCGGCGCCGTGCTCGCCGTCACGCATGACCGCTACTTCCTCGACCACGTGGCCGAGTGGATCTGCGAGGTCGACCGCGGGCACCTCTACCCCTACAAGGGCAACTACTCCACCTACCTGGAGACCAAGGCAGCTCGCGCCGCGGCGCAGGGCCAGCGCGAGGAGCGGCTCGCCAAGCGCATCGCGGCCGAGCTCGACTGGGTCCGCTCGTCCCCGAAGGCCCGTCAGGCAAAGAACAAGGCGCGTCTGGCTCGCTACGAGGAGATGGAGGCCGAAGCCCGCGCCAGCCAGAAGGTCGACTACACCGACATTCGCATCCCCGTGGGCCCGCGCCTGGGCTCCAAGGTCCTGGTGGCCGAGCACCTGCATAAGGAATTCGACGGCCGCGTCCTCATCGACGATCTTTCCTTCACCCTGCCGCGCAACGGCATCGTGGGCGTGATCGGCCCCAACGGCGTCGGCAAGACCACGCTGTTCAAGACCATCGTGGGCCTGGAGCCGCTCACGAGCGGTAGTCTCGAGATCGGCGAGACCGTCAAGATCTCCTACGTCGACCAGATGCGCGGCGGCATCGACCCCGATAAGACCCTGTGGGAGGTCGTGTCCGACGGTCTGGACATCATGCAGGTGGCCGAGAACGAGGTCCCGAGCCGCGCCTATGTGGCGAGCTTCGGCTTCAAGGGCCAAGATCAGCAGAAGCGCGCCGGTGTGCTTTCCGGCGGCGAGCGCAACCGCCTGAACCTCGCGCTCACCCTCAAGCAGGGCGGCAACCTGCTGCTGCTCGACGAGCCAACCAACGACCTCGACGTGGAGACCCTCTCCGCGCTCGAGTCGGCGCTGCTCGAGTTCCCCGGCTGCTCGGTGGTCATCAGCCACGACCGCATGTTCTTGGACCGCGTCGCCACGCACATCCTCGCGTGGGAGGGTACCGACGAGAACCCCGGCAACTGGTATTGGTTCGAGGGCAACTTCGAGCAGTATCAGGAGAACCGCGTCGCCCGCCTGGGTGAGGACGCCGCCAAGCCGCACCGCGTCCACCGCAAGCTCACGCGCGACTAAACTGACTTGCATCGCCGCGTGCCAAAAGGGGGCGTACCCCTTTTGGCGCACCCTTTGGCACGCGGCGATCTTTTGACAAAGCGGGCAGAATGTCGAAATTGACGCGTTTCAATCGCGTTTTTTTCGACATTCTGCCCGCAGTGCGTTGGGAGCGGGGTCGTGTCGCCGTACCGTCTCCTGGCACCCCCGATTTTTCGGACGGGGGGGGGTGCATGCGCGTCTCTGCGTTGCTTGGCCTACTTGACGACGAATAGCTCCCACTGCAAGCCAGGGCCCGAGCGTTTTTTGAGCGTGACCTCGATGGGCTCGGTACTGTTCGCATGCTGAATGCGCAAGGGGAAGACGACTCGGGCACGTGTACCCGTTATGAGCTCGAGCGTGCGGGCGCGCGTATAGTCCTCTGCGAGAAGCGTGAAGACATCGGTGCCGTAGGGGAGCAACTCGCAAAGGTCCGCGATGCGTTCGCTGGGCAAATACACCTCGCTGGAGAGGTTGGTGGGGTAGCTTGCGAGGACCTCAGGCGAGGGCGCGGGATTTCTCATCTCCGGAGTCGCCTCAAGCACTATCTCGGGCTCTGCTGGGGCGGCGACGCTTGATTGTGCGGAAGAGGAGGACGGCAGCTGCGTCGGAGCTTCGACGACATCGGGCAACGCCTCGAATTGCGCAGGGTCCTCGGCAGGTGCGGGAACGGTGCTTTCGGGCGTCTCAGTGCGCACCGGGGAAGGCGCGGGCGCGACGGGATGAGACTGGAGGGTCGTCTCGCGGTCGATCCCGTTGTAGGGGTCGTAGACCACGGTGAGAGATATCGCGGGTTTGGGGCCGTTGGGGAACGTCTCATCGATATCCAGTGCCACTGCCTCTTGGATTACTGGCTGCTCTGGCTGTATGTCCGCATCAGGCGCGCCGGACGGCTCGTCGGCGCCGGATGGCGCACCGGAGTCGGATGGCGCGCTCGAGCCGCTTGACGTGTCATGGAAAGACGGCGCGGTGCGTCCGGGGGCGGCAACGCTCTCCGGTGCTGAAGCGGGTTCAGGCTGAAGACCGGATGGCAGCTCGCCATCCGCCTGCGCCGATTCGCACTCGAGCTCCGGCTCCTGTGCGGGCACGGGCTTCGGTTCGGGCTCCGGGCGCTTTGCGCGTTTGGGGCGCACCGGCTTGAGCGTCTTGTCGGCCTTCTTGCGTTTCCACGGTTTGCCGGAAGATTCTCCCGCAGTCTTTTTGCCATCCGTCGCCTCAAATGCGGCGAGCGCCTCGTCCCATGTGGGCTGGGCAATGATGGTCGCGTAGATTCTGCCACCCTTGAAAATGGTCAACTTGACGAACACCTCAAGCGCTTCGAGTAAGTCGCGCGTCGAATCAAATCCCAAGTCATCAGCGGTCATCTGATCGGATGCGAGGACCTCCTCCACGGCGGGGAGAAACGTCTGCCTCCCACACCCGAGTTCTTGGGACAGAAGGCGATACAGGTATATAAGGTTGTTCGCAGTTAGGTTTGCGGAGGATTTCGCTCGTGCCATGGTGGCCTCTTTCAATCGATTGCGCTCACCATGGTAGCATCATGCGCCGGCGTTCACCTCGGTGCCGTTATCGGTTGACTGCGTCCCTGCTCCATTTGAGCTATCAGATGAGGACCCGTCTGTGTTGCCGTCACTGGAGTCCGAGCTCGTTGAGCCACCGGAGTTTGTATTGGAGTTCGACGAATCGCCAGTGCCTGTGCTTCCCGTGCCCGACGTGGAGCCCGATCCCGATGTGGCATCGGTGCTGGACGTGGCGCTGCCATTTGTCGTGTCGTTGCCGTCTTGCGTTGCTTGCGGGGCTGACGTCGAAGGCGTCGTCGGGGCAACTCCATCCGCGGGATTTGTCGGCGGCTGATCGGTGGACGTTGAGGCACCGAACACGGATGGCGTCTTCGTGCCCAGGCCCTCTCCCGCGGTGGCGAGCATGACGGCGCCTGCGCTGATCACGACGGCCAGAACGGCAATGAGAATTGATGCAAAGGTCACCTTTCGCTTGGACGCGCTTCGCTCTGCGGCTGCCCTTGCCTGCAGCTTGGTAGGCGCGATGCGGATATGCGGGGTGCGGGTGTCTCCGTACGCCGCTTCGGGGCTCATGTTCGTCGTTGACGAGGCGGCGCTGGTCCCGTAGGCGTCGAGCGTATCGAGGACGCGCTCTTGCGCTTGGTAGGCTCGCATCGCTTGTTTTGCCTTGAGCTTTCGCGCACTCGTGTCGAGTGCGTTGCGATAGAGCTGGGAGCACACGACGGTCACCACGGAACTCACGGCTGCGCCGATGACGGACCCCGCGATGCCGATTTTTGATGAGAGGAGCATGGAGGTCACGGCGGCCGCCGCCGCGGCGATGATTTGCGCGACAGAGATGCCGTCGAGGAGCCCCTTGCGCAGCGCGATGGGCTGCGTCGCCCCGATGTGCGTGTCGGGTGAGCCCAGGTACGCGCTATACGGACTGCGGGTGGTCTGTTCTGTATCGTTTGAAGTCATAGGGTACACCTCTCGTGATCGCTCACGAGATTCTCGTACCCATGCGCGCGCAATACCACCCCGTCGCGCAAAGCAACGCAAAGTCCTAACAGACGAGGAAACCCTGTGAAGGTTGTCGAATGTGACTAGCGGTTGGCCTTGAGCTTGGCAAACAGCGTGGGCGCCGTCCCGCGGACCCATTCGATGAACATGCCGGATAGCAGGCAGAGCGTCGCGCTGTTCATGCGATAGGGGATGAGCATGACGCGCATCTTCGCACTACGGGGTCGAGCCGCCCTAAGGGAGGGGCGCACCGCCGGCGAGCTCAGCATCTCTTTGACCTTCGCGCGTTTTTGGGAGAACGACTTGGGGTTCTTTGGGGAGCATTCGTTGGCCACGCAGCCAACGAGGCGCTCGATGTACCGGCGGCTCACCATCTCGTCGGCGTTTGCGTCGTCCTCCATGTTCCAGTGGCGGTACAGCTCACGCATCCAGTCGTTTTCCGTCTCGCGCTTCTCGAACACGCCATCGCGGTAACGGGCGGTTTCCGAGTCGGCGCGGCGACGGAAGAAGCGGTACAGGGGCTCGCTCGTCATGCTGACGCTCTGGACATCCCTGATGTAATCGAGCACAAAGGGGAAGTCGTCCCAAAAAACGTCGCGATAGCGGATGCCGAGCTCATTGAGGCGGCTGGCGAGGAACATCTTATTCCACGGTGGATAGAACATGTTGTTGTCGAACAGCGCGGGCGAGGCGCGATGGAAATCCTCCGCCGTTGCATATGCCGCATCCGGAACCTGCTTGACCTCAACATAGGTATCGTCACCGGAGTCATCGCCATTGCCGTATCCCGTGGTAGTGACGATTTCGAAGCCGCAGACCGCGAGATCGCAGTGATCTCGCTCCATGATGGAGGCGAGGTGCTCGAGCATCGTGGGGGCGCACTCGTCGTCGGCATCCACGAATACGAGGTAGCGTCCGCGCGCCCGGTCGATTGCGAGGTTGCGCGCTGCAGGTGCCCCGCCGTTTGGGACATGGAGAGCAGTGAGGCGCGGGTCCTGCAGGGCCATGCGATCGAGAATCGCCCCCGTTTCGTCGTGCGATCCGTCGTCAACGACGATGACCTCAATGTCTGTGAGGGTCTGGTCCAGGACGGAGCGAACGGCCGCCTCGACGTACGCCTCGACGTTGTAGGCGGGAATGATGACAGATACCAGGGGATTCGCCTCGTTCGTTGCGATGGCGGGGGATGAATCGGCGGTCACGGATGCTCCTTAGGAGATGTGCTGGGTCTTGGCTGGATGACGATGGAGGCCGGCGCGCTCGCAGGCGAAGAACATGCCGTTCTCCCGCCAGGAATACAAGAGTTCGCGGATCATGGCCATGCGATACGTCATCGCTTTGCCAATGTCTCCGTTTTGATGTGTGGCATCGAGATAGCGTTGCTTTGCCGCTGGCGACACATCGTCAAGTGAGAGCGCGATGTCGAGGGGTATGGCGCCGAGCACGCACTCGAGGAGCTTGGTAACCTCGGGATCGCGCGCCTCGGGAGTATTCCACAGATGTGACGCGTAGCGAAAACCGATGCTCGCAAGTGAGGTGAGGACACCATCGTCTGTCGCCCAGCGGCTTTGAGCGACCTCGTCCGCCATTTGCAGCCAGCGTGTGAGCGAGAGGGTGGGCGCCTTGGTGACGCTGCTCGACCCCGGTCGGTCCTCACGATAGCAATACCACGCATCGTCGGTGAACGCTATGCGGTCCGCCTGGCACATGGCCCGCATCACGAAGGGGTTGTCTACCCATCCCGCGCCCGGTGCCTCGATGAAGCGCGTGCTCGTTGATGTGAGGAAGTCGCGACGGTAGATTGCCGACCAGACCGAAGGGTGCCAGCGGACAAGCAGGGGAGACTCTCCCAGGTTGGTACAGCCCCGCCTCCAAGTGCGCACACCGCGGTGACGCAGCAGGGAGCCCCATATGCGCTGCTCCGGGGTATCGGGCATCCAGACGCGCTTGTAAGTTGATTTGACGATGTCGGGCATATCGGTCGCCTCGGCAATGGCGTAAAGCTCGCCGAAGAGGTCTCCGGCAAGGTAGTCGTCGGGCTCGACGATGCCGACGTACATGCCATCGGACTCATCGAAGCCCCTGTTGACTGCAGCGCCGTACCCGCCATTGGGCTTGGTCACGATGGAGACATCGGGCAGGTGCGGGTCGCTTTCGGCGCGTTGCGCGAAGGCCTCGGCAATGGCGAGGCTCCCATCGGTGGAGCCATCGTTGACGATGACGACTTGCAGCTGCTTTCCGAGCGAAGAGCGTATGGAATCGAGGCACTGTGCGAGGTAGTGCTCCACGTTGTACACCGGCACCGCAACCGATACCAAGTGGCCTGTAGTGCCTTGTGCGCTGCTCACGAGGGTGTGCCGTCCTTTAACGCGTAGGGGCATGAACGCCTTATATCCTACCGCAAGGAGGCCGACTTCCCAAAGCGCGCGGTCGGCCTGCGCATGGACGCGGACGAAAAAGCCGCGGGTCGGAAAATCCGGCCCGCGGCGAAGCAGATGGAGCTGATGAGGTCTACGCGCGCGTGATGAACGCCTTGTAGCCCTTGTAGGCCTCGAAGATGTCGGCCTTGTTGGTGGCCTCCCACAGGGCGTGCATGGACAGGACGGCAACGCCGGAGTCGATGACGTCCATACCGTACTCGGCGAGGATGTAGGCGATCGTTCCGCCGCCGCCGGCACCGATGCGCCCGAGCTCGCAGGTCTGGTAGTCGACGCCCGCCTCGTCCATGATGTCGCGGATGAGGGCGAAGTACTCGGCGTCCGCATCGTTGGAGCCACCCTTGCCGCGGCTTCCGGTGTACTTGTTGAAGCACAGGCCGTGGCCCATGATGGCGGCGTTCTTCTTCTCGAAGCGGTCGGCGTAGAGGTGGTCGAAGCCCGCGGAGACGTCGGAGCTGAGCATGCGGGAGTTCGCGAGCGCGCGGCGCAGGGCCAACGGTCCGTCCTCGCCGGCGAGCGCCATGATCTCGGCGATGGCGTTCTCGAAGAAGCGGCTGGTCATACCGGAAGCGCCCACGCTCCCGATCTCCTCCTTGTCGACGAGCAGGGTGACGCTCGTGGTTTCGACCTGGGGCACGTCGAGCTGGGCAGCAAGGGACGTGTAGGCACACACGCGGTCGTCCTGGCCGTGGCCGAGGATCATCGAACGGTCGAAGCCCATCTCGCGGGCGGGACCGGCGGGAACGACCTCGATCTCGGCGGAGAGGAAGTCCTCCTCGTCGATGTCGTACTTCTCCTTGATGATGTCGAGGAACATCTGCTTGACGGGCTCCTTGGCCTCCTCGTCGCCCTCGATCACCACGGGGCGGCCGCCCACGATGACATCGAGGTTCTCGTGGTCGACCGCCTTGCCTGCGGGCTTCTCCATCTGCTCGCTCGCGAGGTGGATGAGCAGGTCGGAGATGCAGAACACGGGGTCGTCGGCATCTTCGCCCACGGCGATCTCGACGGTCATGCCGTCCTTCTTGCAGATGACGCCATGCAGGGCGAGCGGGGTCGCCACCCAGTGGTAGGCCTTGACGCCGCCATAGTAGTGCGTGTCGAGGTAGGCCATGTCGCCGGCCTCGTACAGGGGGTTCTGCTTGAGGTCGAGGCGCGGGGAGTCGATGTGGGCACCGAGGATGTTCAAGCCCTGCTCCATGGGACGGGTGCCCAAGTTGACGAGCATGAGCGTTTTGTTGTGACTGACGGCGTAGACCTTGTCCCCCGCCTTGAGCTCGCGGCCCTCGGCGACGCAGGCGGCGAGGTCGACGTAACCTGCAGCCTCGGCGAGCTGGATGGAGGCGGTCACGCACTCGCGCTCGGTCTTGTTCTCGCTGATGAAGGCGCGGTACTTGCCGCAGAGGTCCTCGAGCTCGGCGAGGGCCACATCATCATATTTCTTCCAAGCGTTCGGTCGCTCCATGAAGAGTTCCTTTCGATCGTCCAGATATATCCTCAGTTATGGTAGCACGGAGGGAACGGGCAAGCGGCGTTGCGCGCGTTCAGCGATGCGCATTTGAATCAGCGGTTGCCATGTGCGTGACAAAAACAAAAACACGGGCGGAACCTATTGGGTTCCGCCCGTGGGCTTACACGCTCTGCAGCGATGCATTGAAAGATGTGGGAACGTTGAAGTTCGTCGAGTCGTTCGCTAGATGCGGTTCATCTCGGAAAGCGTGTTGTTGTACCAGTTGAACCAATTGGGCGGGCAGTACTTCTTGGCACCCGCGACGCTGATCGTGTAGCCGTACCCACGGGCGAGGCCGGCGACATGCGCATCAATGGCCTCCTCCCAGCTGCCCCAGCTGGAGCTGCCCCAACCCCAAGCGTTGTAGGGAAGGAAGCAGTGACGCCCCTTGGAGCTTTCCGTGTTGGAGATGGCAGGGGAGAAGCGCGGGTCGACGCCATACTTCCACGCGGCGTTGGCAAACGTCGTTCCCTGGCCTTCGAGCGGCGATCCGGCAAGATACGCGTCGATGCGGGGGGCCCACTCTGCAATGAAGGACGCCTGATCGGTGTCCCAGCTCACGGCACCGTTGTCGGGGGTCGTGACATTTCCGGGAGTCGTGTTGGAACCGGCTTCGTTTTGAGCGGCCTCTGCGGCGGCCTGCTGGAGCGCGGCGAGCTCGGCGGCAGCCTCGGCGTCCGCCTTCGCCTGTGCAGCCTCGCGCAGGCTCTGCGCCTCGGAGAGGGCCTCCTCGGCGGACTGCTTCTCGGTCTCAGCTTGGGCCTTGGCGGTGCTCAGCTTGGTCTTCTCTGCCTCAAGCTCTGCCTGCATGTCGTTGAGCTCCTGCAGGGCCTCGATGTTGGCGTCCTTGACCTGATCCAGGTACTTCATGCCGGAGATGAATTCATCAAGGCTCTGCGTGTTGAGGACAAAACTCATCAGCGGATTGGAGCCCTTGCTGTGCTTGTACATCTCGCGCATGGCGCGACTCGCCTTCGCTTGGGCGTCGGGGAGTTTTTCCTCGAGCTCGGCGATACGCGCCTCGTTGTCGGTGATCTTCGCCTGCAGCTCTTCGAGGTTCTTGTTGGCCTCGTCGAAAGCTGCTGCGGTCTCTTCGACTTTCTTTTGGGTCTCGGTGAGCGTGGCTGCGGTTTCGGTGGTGATTGCTCTTGCCGGGACGGGGAGGAGCACGCTTGCGGCGAGCGCAGCCGTGATGCCGGCGCCGGTGATGAGGCGGCGGGTGCGGCTGGTGCGCCACGTGGCGTGCAGGCTAGGAGTTGCGTCCATGTGCTTCCTCGTCTTGTCTGCTTACCATTTGACAAAAAGCATAGTAGCACTAGGTTCGAGTTCAACTTGAACGTTAGAGAATGTTTAAGGTTCAAGTTGAAGGTTGAGGCTTCAGCTACCTGCGGCAATGATGAAATATGGAGCAATTTTGGAGTTTCAAGTTCACCTTTAAGGTGAGGGTTCACGCCAGGTTTTAGCCGCGTCCGCCGTCGAGGAACTTGCGGCGGCTGAAGTAGTTGTACCAGGTGACGAAGAAGGTCGAGATGAGCTTCATCGCCATGGTTCCCATGTTGAGCAGGCCGACGCCGATGAACATGTACAGGTCATTGAGGCCCAGGCCGATGGCTGAGAGGATCGCGAAGATCGTGAACTCACGCTTTCGGCTCATGTCCTCCTTGTGGGAGAACACGAATTTCATGGACAAGATGTAGTTCACCACGATCGAGATGGCGAACGAGAGGGTCGTCGCCAGGAGGTAGCCCATTTCCAAGATGTTGAGGAAGTAGCCGAGGAACAGGTACTCCACCGCTAGAGAGGCGAACCCCACGACGGCGAACTTCATGAATTGGCGGGTCTGCGGATGTGCGAAGGCTGCGCGCAAAACATCACTTCCTGAGAGCGACGGTTAAAGCACCATGAGTACGGTGAGCGCGGGAAACTATACGTCTTCGGTAAGCGGATTGTAAGGCTTTGCACAATAAGCATACGAATGCGCCCACCGATTGCATGGGTCGGTGGGCGATGTGGTTTGGTCGGTGGATGGCGTTATGGGGCGATTGGCCTTTCGGTACGGCTCAGGCAAACGGGACGGAGGGGGGACGTGATTTTAAGCTTGGGTACCGTCAAGGAAGATTTTGCGCGTGATGAAGTTGTACATCATGACAAGGGCTGTTGCGGCGATCTTTGCGAGGTTCGCCTCGAGCGCCAGGCCCTTGTTGAGAGCGACCACGATGCCGTCGTTGAGCAGCAGGCCCACGACGGACAAGACGACGAAGATGACGAACTCGCGGCGCCTGCTCATGCCCTCGCGATGCTCGAACACGAACTTCATGCTCGCGAGATAGTTGAAGATGAGCGAGATGACGAAGCCCGCGGTGTTGGCGATGAGGATGTCGAGTTGCAGGCCGTAATGCAGCAGGTTCATCACGCCGAAGTCGATCACGGTTGCGATAACGCCGACGACGCCGAATTTGGCGAGTTGCGTAAGAAGGGTTTTCATGCGGCTCCTGGCTTGGGGATGATGGGGTCCGCTCGGAGAGATGCGCCGGTGGGGTCGACGGTTACGCGCGGACCTTCACGACGATCTTGCGGACATGTGTGGGCTCGATGAGGGTGCAACCGGGTTTATGGGCGTCTTCGGGAGCAAAGATGGCCAGCTCTCCCGCGTGCAGCGCGATTGACGTGACGGGTTCCGGTGTTTTGAGCAGGCAGTAATCGTCCACCGCGTCATATGCCTGAACGGTCGCGAGACCGTCTGCGGTCGCGTACTGGAGCATCTCCTCGCCGCTTGCCACGTACTGGACATCATAGTAGTCGTGATGCGCCTCGAGCTCTTTCTCGGCTGCGGGGACCGTGTCGTATTCGAGCACGTTGGCGTACACCTCATCGCCGTCAATCTCGTTGCGGCCCAGGGGGAGGTCGCAGAGGTCGGGACGCGCGAGGAAGGCATATGCCTTGCGGAAACGTTCGGAAAGGTAATCGTTGTCGGTGATGGATGAGAGAGGCGTGACGAGCATGGTGGATCCTTTCGCAAGTTGACGATGGGACAATGGTGCATCGGGTAGGCTGCGGCACGGGGTAGACAAAGGGACCACTCCCGACGCGTGAGTCGAGCGACTTGGTTCACGGCCGCGGAGCGGTTCTACTGGGGGTCCGGGTACCTCCGGGTGTCCCTGGCGATTCCCTCTGGGCGGCTGTGGGGGGTATTACCGGCGCTTACCCTTAAAGAACAGCGGCAGCGGTCTCGGGCGCTTGCGTCCGCTCGTGGTTGCCTTGGCGATGAGCTCGTCGGGGATGGGGACGTCGGCTCGCGCGCTCTCGAGCGGGTTGACGTCGGCGGCAGCGACGGGGTCCATAACGGGGACTTCGGGCTTGACTTCCGCCTCGCGGTACCGGCGCATCATATCGGCCTGCAGCTGTTGTGCCGAGGGTGGCGTCCAGATGACGGCGTTGGCACCCGCCTGCACCGTCTCGCGAACCGACAGGGACGAGCGTCCGCCGGAGGCGATGAGGGGCAGGTTCGGGTACGCCTCGCGCAGCTCGCGCAAGACGGCGGGCGTGTCTTTGCCGGCGGCGACGTTCAGGATCTTCGCGCCCGCCTTGACCTTGGCGTGCGCGATGGCGTCACAGCGCACGACGGTGGCTATGACGGGGATGTCGATGATGGCGCAGATCTGCTCGATCATCTCGGGCGGTGCGGGGGAGTTGACCACCACGCCGGCCGCGCCCTGCATCTCGGAGACCGCGGCCAGCTGCACGGCGCGCTTGCCGGTGGTGGTGCCGCCGCCCACGCCCACGAACACGGGTGCCTCGGAGGCGGTGAGCAGCGCCTGCGTGATGGCCGGCTGCGCGGTGAAGGGGTACACCGCGAAGATGGCGTCGGCATTGGAGTTGCGGATGACCGCGACGTCCGTGGTATAGAGCAGTGATTTGATGCGACGCCCGAACAAGGTGAAGCCGCCGCACTCCTCGAGCTCGTCGGGCACGCGCAGCGGGGCCTTGCGCAGACGGCCCTCGATGGGGGAGGGCTCCATGGGCAGGAGGCCACCCGGTGTCACGGCAAGTTCGGGCTCGGAGAACTCGTCTGCCAACTCGACCTCGGAGAAGTCGATAGTCGCCTCGATGGTCTCGGGAACCTCGGCACTGACCGCGATGGGTCCATCGACGGCGTCCCCCGGCTCCAGATCCTCAGCGCGCTCTTCGCGTTCGATCGCGGGCACCGTGGGCATGACGGCATCGGGCCGGGGGTCCGGTGCGATACGGGGGGCGTCGGCGCCCGGTTTTGTTTCAGTCATGAGAGCTCCCTCAGGAGAGAAGGATATACGATGCACAATTGTACCCGCACGCGAGGGGCCAAAACGCCTCGACGTGCATACATCGCGTCTCCATTCCTTTGCGGATTCGGTTGTCTTGCGGGTGTTTCTCGCCAATCTGCTATGCTGAACCGAATGCGGTATCGTCAGCGTGACCGACGGCAAAATGGAAAGGAACGGTGCCCGACATGACTGTTCTCGATATCTTGGTGCCCGTTCTCATGGTCATCGGCGCCATCGCCGTCGTGGCGCTCGTCTACTTGGTTTTCACCATGCTCAAAGACCGTGGTGAACGCCGTCGCGACGACCAGCTCATGGACGAATTGCGCTCTAAGCGCTCCTGAGCGACACGGACGACTACGCCTCGCGGTTACCTGCGAGGCTTTTTTCGTATGACGGCGACGTAAAAGCCCTCGAACAGCCGGCTCGGCGCGATGGTCAGCGTTCCGGGCAGTGCGTTCGAGTGCGGAAGCACGGGCAAGGCGCAAGGCCCGTGCGTCGCCTGGTCGAGCACGATGGGGCGCGGCCCGTCCTGGGCATCCGAGGAGGGCTTCTCGAATAAGATGGGCACGACTTCGCAATCCCGATGACGTTTGAGGGCGCCGCGCACCTGTTCGTCGTTTTCCTCCGCGAGAATCGAGCATGTGGAGTAGACGAGCGTACCGTCGGGCTTGAGGATGGTGAGCGCACGGTCGAGGAGCGCCCGCTGGGATTTGACGACTTTGGCGAGCAGCTGGCGCGTCATGCGCTTCTCGGCGCGTTCATCGCCTGCCCGAAGCGTGCCCGTGCCCGTGCACGGGGCGTCGAGCAGGATTTGGTCGAAACTGAAGAACTCATCGAGGCGCCGCGCGTCCGTTCGCATGACGTTCACGTTCGCGGCTCCGAGTTTTTCGAGGTTGTGCACGAGCTTGTCGGCGCGTGGGCTGCTCATCTCACAGGCGGTGAGGTGCGCGGCGTTGCCCGTGAGTGCGGCGATCTGTGCGGTTTTACCGCCCGGCGCGGCGCACATGTCAAGGACGTCGGTGCCGGGACGAGGCCCCATCAGCAGCGGCGGCAGCATGGATGAGAGGCTCTGCAGGTACACATGCCCGTCTCGATAGATGTCGAGGTCCCAAATGTCGCGCTCGCGCACATCGTCCAAAACGAGCGCGTCGGCATACCAGGGCACTCGTCTGTATGTGAAGCCACTCGCCTCAAGCACGGTACAGACCTCGCCGATCGAGGACTTGAGCGTATTGGCGCGCAGTGTGACGGGGCGTTCGCGGGCCTCGTCGAAGCCCGTCAGAACGCGGGCGCGGGTCTGCTCATCGAGGAGGTCAATCAGTTCCATAGGGGTCTCCTGCCATACGGCGCGCATCGCGCGCGAACGGGGTGGTGGCAGACACCATCATACGTTGAGATGGACGGCTTTAGAAGATGAACCCGAGGGCGATAATCGCGGCGCAAAAGACAAAGGCCATGGCGTCGGCGGCTCGCAACGGGTACCGCTTGTAGGAGCTTTCGCTCGTGCGGAGGTAGAATCCGCGCTGCTCCGCCGCAAGGGCGGTCGCGTCGGTCTTGCCCACGGAGGTTACGAGCAGAGGAATGCAGACGGGAAGCATGAGCGACATTTTCTTGAAGGGGTTCCTGGTGTCGAATTCCACGCCGCGTGCCGTCTGCGCTTCCATGATGGCGTTCATCTCCTGCGTGAAGATGGGGACGAACCTAAGCGCGGTCGTGAAGGTGAACGCGTACTTGTAGGGGACGTGCAGCACCTCGACGCATGCGTTGGCGAGATCGGTGAGCTTGGTCACGGTGAGGACGAGCACGAGCGGCAGCGCGACGCCAACGAGGCGCAGGCATGCCCGCCCTCCGGTCGCGAGTCCCTCGGTCGTTGCGAAGAGTAGCACCTGATCGCCTCCGCGCACGAAGGCGAGTTGCAAGATGAGCATGAGCAGCGCGATGGGCGTAAGCACCTTGAGCAGGGACACCAGGCGGGTGATGACGCCGGCGTATGCGCCGAGGGCGAGGGTCAGCATGAGGAGGCCCACGAGCATCGCCCAGCTTTGGGAGAGGAACGTCGCGAGGATGATGGACGCGGCGAGGGCAAGTTTACTTACCGGGTTCATGCGATGCAGCAGGCTCGCGCCAGGGACGTAATCAATGACGTTAAGCACGGTGCTTCAACTCCTTTACGCGCGCGACGAGATCGGAGACCTCGGTGATGCCCGCGAACGATGGGTCGACGATGTCCGCGAGGCGTTCGGAGAGGTCGATTACCTGTGGCGGCGTGATGCTCGCCTGTTCGAGCAGGTCCGATTGGGTGAACAGGCGGTGTGTGGGCCCGCAGTCGAGGATGCGTCCCTGCGCCATGATGGCGATGCGCGTCGCGAAGTCGCTCACGACCTCCATGTCGTGGCAGATCATGATGACCGCTGCGCCCATATGGGCGCGCTTCCGAACCGTTTCCATGACCGTCATGCACTCGCGGTAATCGAGGCCGCTCGTGGGCTCATCGAGGATGATGAGTTCGGGATCGAGCACAACGACGCCGGCGAGGGCGACCATTTGTCGCTGCCCGCGCGATAGGGAGAAAGGCGCGGATTGGGCGGGGAGGCCGAACCGCTCGATCACGGCGTCCGCGCGCTCGCGCGCCGTGGTGGTGTCGACGCCGTGCAGCTCAAGGCCGAAGGAGACTTCTTCGAGCACGGTGTTGCGGCATAGCTGCCGATCGGGATTTTGGAAGAGCGTCGCCACATGGGTGGCAAGCGTGCTCACGGGGGTCGAACGTGTGTCGAGTCCGGCGATTCGGACGCTACCCGAGACGGGCTTGAGCAGGCCGTTCAGCAGCTTAGTGAGCGTCGTCTTGCCGGCCCCGTTTTGCCCCACGACCCCCAAGATCTCACCGGGGCGCACCGTGAGGTCGATGTCGTCGACGGAGGCGCAGCCCGCGCCATAGGAAAAGCTGACGCCCTCGAGCTCGACGATGGGGGCCGTTCCGCGTGATGCGCACGCACCCGTCTCCCGAGCGTCGTGAGGCGCGTACGATCGAGTGCGCATGTCGCTGGTGGGCGCGGTGCGTCCGTCCAGCGCCTGCATGACGAGTGCCTGCGCCTCGTCGACGGTAAGTGCGGGGCGCTCGACTTCGACGAGGCCGAGCGATGCGAGGCTGTTGGAGATGCGGGCGGTTCGCGGGCTGTCGACGCCGATCGCGCGCAGCTCGTCCGAGTGGCCGAACACGTCGTGCGGTGTGCCGTCGAGGGCGACGGAGCCGTTGTCGAGCACGATGATGCGATCGCAGTACTCCGCAAGCAGCGCGACCATCTGCTCGATGACGACCACGGTGACACCGGTGAGGCGCTGGGCTTCCCGCAGCACGTCGAAAACCGCTCGGGAGCTGATGGGGTCGAGGGCGGCGGTGGGCTCATCGAGGACGAGGACGCGCGGGGCGAGCGCCAGAATCGCGGCGATGGCGACCTTCTGTTTTTGCCCACCAGAAAGTGAGGCAATCTCTCGTTCACGCAGTTCGGCGATGCCAACCGCGCTCAGTGCGTCCGTGAGGCGCTGTTCGATCTGGTCGCGGGGCACGTCGAAGTTCTCGAGACCGAACAGGATCTCGTCCTCAACGACCGAGGCGACCATCTGGGCGTCGATGTCTTGGAGCACGGAGCCCACAATCGTCGCGATGTCGGTGAGGGACGCCTCGCAGGTATCGAGCCCGGCGACGCGAGTTTCCCCGTACAAACGCCCCGTATAGTGATGGGGGATTGCTCCGGACAGCACGCTCGCGAGCGTCGACTTGCCGGCGCCGGAGGGTCCGATGACGCCCACGAACCCGCCTTCTTCGATGGTAAGGTTCAGGTCTTTGAGCGCGAGTGATTCTGTTTGCCCGTAGGCGAACGACACCTCGCGTAACTCGATGATCGCGGCCATGAGATCCCTTCTGCGCGTGGGGAGGTGGGTGGATGGTCGATGCGGTGCGAAAACGACCGAAGGCCCGCCGCGAGGACGAGCCTTCGACATCATATCGCGAGTAGGACTAGTCGTTCAGGCCGAGTGCCTTCCTCACGGGGAGGCAGAGGGCTCCGACAAGGATGGCGTTGAACACCGCGGTGAGGGCGATGACGGGCATCATGACGGCGGCGAGCTCGGTGGCGAAGCCCATCATGGCCATCTTGATGACCATGAAGATGAAGCCGGAAAGGAAGGTGGTGACGAACGTGCCGACGGTGGGGATGATCGCCTTGGCACCGGTACTCATACCGGCGTTCACAATGAGGGCCATGACGACGGCGGCGACGCCCTCGGCGACGAAGTCAATGCCGGGGGAGGTGGTGGTGACCTGGATCACCGCGGCGGAGATGAGGCCGATGACGAGCGCCTGCAGGAGGTTCGGACGGACGATGAGGATTGTGAGGCAGAAGGCGGAGATGATGAATTCGGGGGCGATGGCGCCACCGGACACCGCGGATATGGCCTTGCCGACGGTGAAGTTGAGGATGAAGCCGGCGGCAAGCAAGACGGCGAGGAGCACAAGGCTCTTGATGTCGAGGCCGCCGCGGTCGACGGCGTTGACGGTGCGGGCGGAACCGGTGGGCTGAGTGTTCTGGGACATGATGCTCTCCTTGCTGAGTTAGATGGCGGTAATCGTCAATGGCGTGGATGTTCGAGTACTGAGGGTGCATGACACGAAGGGGCACGAAAAAGGCCCCCGGTCAAACCGGAGGCCTCGTATACCTTCTATGGCATAAGCGTGTGAGGACTCACCGTTGACCGGCCGAAGACGCGTCATGCCACCACCAGTTGTTGAGGGAGAGGGCGATGTTCTTCTTCATGGTGATGGCTCCTTTCGGTTCCTTGAGGTGCTTAGTATGGTTGGCACTATAGCACAGTGGAGTGCCAGCGCAACATGGAGCGCGGAACTGTTTCGTGTCCGTTACGGGCCGTTCGCCGGGGGACCGCCGCGGGGCCGAGTGACAT
>ENA-OQCZ01000022-OQCZ01000022.1-human-gut-metagenome-genome-assembly--contig:-NODE-22-length-130547-cov-37.171569_pt1 | contig 130547 bp, 153 predicted proteins | sample MGYA00242505_ERZ504594 | MGnify/ENA primary metagenome ERZ504594 (study PRJEB26092, sample SAMD00036329) | human gut metagenome | host: Homo sapiens | study: EMG produced TPA metagenomics assembly... | reverse complement strand
TACCAGCCGAAACGTGACACGTCACTCACTTGGAGAAGACGTTGCCGTAGGAGTCCTTGCCTTCTTCTGCGATGGCGGCGGACTTGCGGGCGATGGCCAGCTCCTCGTTGGTCGGGATGACGCAGATGGTGACTGCGGAATCCGGGGTGGAGATGATGCGCGGTTCCTTGGAACGGGTCGCGTTCTTCTCCTCATCCAGCTTGACGCCGAACGGAGCGAGCTTGTCGCAGACCATCTTGCGCACGACGTCATCGTTCTCGCCAACGCCTGCGGTGAAGGTGATCACGTCGACGCCACCCATCTGAGCGGTGTAGTTGCCGATGTAGCCGACGATGCGGTGCACGTAGATGTCGAGAGCCAGCTTGGCGTCCTCGTTGCCCTCTTCGACCAGACGATGCACTTCACGCAGGTCGCCGAAGCCGGTCAGACCCATCATGCCGGAACGCTTGTTGAACAGGGTGTCCAGTTCGTCCACGCTCATGTGGGCGTTGCGAATCAGGTGGAAGACGACGGCCGGATCGATGTCGCCGGTACGGCCACCCATCACGAGGCCTTCCAGCGGGGTCAGACCCATGGAGGTCTCAACCGGCTTGCCGGAGATTTCGGCGGAGGCGGAAGCACCGTTGCCGATGTGCAGCACGATCTGCTTGAGGCCTTCGGCCGGCTTGCCGATGACGGACGGCACGACGGAGGAGATGAACTCGTGGGAGGTGCCATGGGCGCCGTAACGGCGGATGTGGTACTGCTGGGCGACTTCCTTGTTCAGCGCGTAGGTGCTGGAAGCCTTCGGCAGCTGGAAGAAGAAGGAGGAATCGAACACGAAGATCTGCGGAACATCCGGCAGCAGGGAGCGCATGACCTCAGCGCCCTTGGCCTCCGGACCGTTGTGCAGCGGGGCGAGCACGGCGAGGTCCTTGACCTGGCCGATGGTCTTGTCGTTGACCAGAGCCGGCTTCGGGAAAATGGAACCACCCTGCACCACGCGATGGCCGACGGCCACGATGCCTGCGTCGGCGAGCTTCGGGCCGAACTCGTCGAAGAAGCCGAGCACGCGCTTCAGACCCTGCTCATGGTCGTGAATCGGCTCTTCGAGCTCATGCTTCTCGCCGTTGTACTCGTGCTTGTAATGACCGTCAACCGGCTCGCCGATCTTCTCGACCAGACCGGAAGCGATACCTTCGCCGGTTTCAAGATCAACCAGCTGATACTTGATAGAGCTGGAACCGGAATTGATGACAAGGACGGTTTTCGCCATTGTGGGCATCCTCCATGTGTTAATCGATGTGCCGCTTACGCGACTTTCCAAAACCTTAGATTACTCGTTGCTTGCTACAAAATGCCCGATTACTGGGCTTCGATGGCGGTCAGGGCGATGGTGTTGATGATGTCCTGGACCGTGGCGCCACGGCTCAGATCGTTCACCGGGCGGTTGAGACCCTGCAGCACCGGCCCGACGGCGGCCGCTCCCGAGGAACGCTGTACCGCCTTGTATGCGATGTTGCCCGCGCACAGATCCGGGAATACGAACACATTGACATGGCCCGCCACCGGATCGCCCTTGGCTTTGGTCGCGGCCACGGTCGGAGACCATGCCGCGTCGAACTGGATCGATCCGACCACCGCAAGGTCGGGAGCCTTGTCTTTGACGATGGTGGTGGCTTCCTCGACGAGGTCGACGTCGGGTCCTTTTCCGGAGCCCAGCGTGGAATAGGACAGCATGCCCACCTTCGGTTCAAGGCCGAACGCCTTGGCCGTTTCGGCGGATTGGATCGCGATTTCGGCGAGCTGCTCGGCATTGGGGTTAAGGTTGATGGCACAGTCGGCGAACACGGCGACATGGTCCTTGAAACACATCAGGAACGCTCCGGATACCAACGATGTTCCTGGCTTGGTCTTGATGACCTGCAGGGCCGGACGCACGGTATTGGCCGTGGAGTTGACGGAACCGGACACGAGGCCGTCCGCCATGCCCATCACCACAAGCATGGTGCCGAAATAGCTGTCATCGGCCAGCTGTTTGCGCGCCTGCTCTTCGGTCATGCCTTTCTTGGCGCGCAGCTCGCACAGCTTCGCCACCATGGGTTCCAACACCGTTTCATCATCCTTGGCTTGGAATTTCGCCTTGCCAAGCGATTTCAATCCCAATTCCTGACCACGGGCGAGAATGGCGTTTTCGTCTCCGACGATGATCAGATCGACGATGTCGCGTTCCAGCAGATAATCGGCGGCTTTGATGATGCGATCCTCGTTGCCCTCCGGCAGCACGATGGTCTTCTTGTCCGCCTTCGCCTTGCCCAGCAGACCGTATTGGAAAGCATAGGGTGTGGTCGGGGCGTCGAATGGCGATTCGAGTACCGCGGTCAGTTCCGCGGCGTCGACGTTCGTCGCGAACGCTTCGTCTGCCTTGCTGATGGCGTCATCGTCATTGAAATCGACGGCAGGTAGCGTCCACACCGGCACCGGGTAGTCGACGAAGCATGCTTTGAGCGGATCCGGCTGCGTGTCGTCACACCCAGTAATGAACACGCCGACGACTTTGCTCCCGGCGTCTTCGATGACCTTGGTGGATGCCTCAACCGTGCTTTTGACTTGTTCCGGTGTGCGTTCGATAGTGCATACGGCCAGCAGGACCGGCGATTGGAGGTCTGCCGCGAAGTCAGCGTTGAAAGAGAACATCGCGGGATCATTGACTGCTGACCTGTCGGTGCCGACAATCACCATGGCATCCGGTCGGGCTGTTTCTACGGCTTGGGTGTAGGCCGCAACGATATCCGCCCGCGAACCTTCCTTATCGTTACGAGCGCGCTTGGGGCACACGCCGACGGACTGTTCCCGGCTCAAACCGGCATTGGAAGCTTCGATCAGCACGTCCGTGAAGGTGTCTTTTCTGCAGACCGCCGGACGGAACACTCCGGTCTTGCCGGCTGCGGCAAGTGCCTTGGTGACTCCAAGGGCGACAACATTACGGCCGTTAGCCGCTTCGGGACTGATGATGGTGACGCTGGTAAAACTCACGGTGTCTCCTATGTACTTCACATTATTCGGGTGCGATACCACATCGTTCGCACAATGAGCAATTGTAATGTGCAAACGGTAACTGACACGCGCTAGCGGTTTTGCTGTTTTAAGCCAAGCATATCGCACCGTAATACGAAAAAGCCCCAAGGGAACAATCCCTTGGGGCTTTTATCAAGCAATCAGGCCAAATAGCCTAGGCTCACTCGTTATCGCCAGCGGTTGCGGCGGTAGCGGAGACAGCACCCTGCTTGTTGGTGTTGACACCGGAGTAGACCCAGTCGGTGTAATCCGGGTGATCGTAGCCGTTGTCGACAGCGAACTGGAAGGCTTCCTGACGGAAGGCCTCGAGCTCGTTGATCTTGTCGGCGTACTTGTCAGCGTCGATCATGCGCAGAGCTTCAGCCTGGAGCTCGTAGCGATCGATGTTGTTCACGCGAACCATGTCGTACGGGGTGGTGGTGGAGCCCTGTTCCTCGTAGCCGTGAACGTTGAAGTTGTCGTGGTTCGGGCGATCGTAGATCAGACCACGCACGTCGCGGGCATAGGAGTGGTAAGCGAACAGGACCGGCTTGTCCTCGGTGAACAGCTCAGCGAACTCCTCATCGGAGAGGGCCTCGTTGTTCTCCTTGGCGGACTGCAGCTTGACCAGGTCAACCACGTTGACGACCTTGAACTTGATGCCCATGGCGTCCAGCTTGTCGGCAGCGGCCATGATTTCCTGAGTCGGAACATCACCGGTGGCGGCGAGCACGATCTGAGCCTCATCGTTGGACTTCACGTTGGAAGCCCACTTCCACTCGGCAGCACCCTTCTCGAGCTCGGCGCGAGCTTCGTCCAGGGTCAGCCAGGTGGCGGCCGGCTGCTTGCCGGCGATGATGGCGTTGATCTTGTTGGTGGACTTGTAGCACTTCTCAGCCACAGCGAGCAGCATGTTGGAATCCACCGGGAAGTAGATGCCGATCACGTGATCGTTGTTGAAGCACTTGTTCAGCAGGACGGAGGTGACACCCGGATCCTGGTGGGAGAAGCCGTTGTGATCCTGACGCCACACGTGGGAGGAGACGAGCAGGTTCATGGAGGAGATCGGCTTGCGCCACGGAATCTCGCGGACGGTAGCCTCGAGCCACTTGGCGTGCTGGTTCAGCATGGAGTCGATCACGTGCACGAAGGACTCATAGGAGCTCCAGATGCCGTGACGGCCGGTCAGCAGGTAGCCCTCGAGGAAGCCTTCCATCTGGTGCTCGGAAAGCTGCTCGGTGACCTGGCCGGTGACAGCCATGTGCTCGTCGACCTGAGCGGACAGGTAGCCGGCGTCCCACTGCTTGTTGGTGACGTCGTAAGCGGCCTGCAGACGGTTGGAAGCGGTCTCATCCGGTCCGAAGATACGGAAGGAGTCCGGGTTGTTCTTGATGATGTCGCGGGTGTAGACGCCCAGACGACGGGTGGCCTCGAGCTGGCCCCAGCCGTGGCCGTACTCGGCGACTTCCTTGACCTCGTAGTCTTCCAGCTTCGGCAGCTTCAGCTCTTCGCGGATGCGGCCACCGTTGGCGTTCGGGTTCTCACCGATGCGCAGTTCGCCGGTCGGCATGAAGGCGGTGACTTCCGGCTTCACGGCGCCGTTCTCGTCGAACAGCTCTTCCGGCTTGTAGGACTCGAGCCAGTTCTTGAGGACCTCGAAGTGGGCCTCGGTATCGCGGGCGGAAGCCAGCGGCACCTGGTGGGAACGCCAGGAGCCCTCGGTCTTCTTGCCGTCGATGAACTTCGGGCAGGTCCAGCCCTTCGGGGTACGGAAGATGATCATCGGGTAGAACGGACGAGTCATGTCGTCGGTCTGAGCGGCGGCCTTGATGTCGCAGATCTCGTCGAAGACGGTCTCGAACAGCTCGGCGAAACGACGGTGGATCGACAGGTGATCCTCGTTGTCGAAGCCAGCGACGAACTCGTACGGCTCATAGCCCATGCCGTGGAAGAACTCGTGGAGCTCTTCGTCGGAGATGCGGGACAGGATGGTCGGGTTGGCGATCTTGTAGCCGTTGAGGTGCAGGATCGGCAGCACGATACCGTCGGTGCGCGGGTTGATGAGCTTGTTGGACTGCCAGCCGGTGGCCAGCGGGCCGGTCTCAGCTTCGCCGTCGCCGACGATGGCCGGGACGAACAGGCTCGGGTTGTTCATCACAGCGCCGTAGGCGTGGGACAGGGCGTAACCCAGCTCGCCGCCTTCGTGGATGGAGCCCGGGGTTTCCGGAGCGTAGTGGGACGGGATGCCACCCGGGTAGGAGAACTGGCGGAAGAACTTCTGCAGGCCAGCCTCATCCTTGGTGATGTTCGGGAAGTACTCGGTGTAGGTGCCGTCCAGGTAGGACTGAGCGGTACCAGCCGGGCCGCCGTGGCCCGGGCCCATGATGATCACAGTGTTCTGCTGGTGATCAGCAATGAGACGGTTGATGTGGCCGATGAGGAAGTTCAGGCCCGGGGTGGTGCCCCAGTGACCGACCAGACGGTGCTTGACGTCTTCGCGGGTGAAAGGCTCCTTCATCAGCGGGTTGCTACGCAGATAGATCTGGCCGATGGAGAGGTAGTTGGCTGCGCGCCAGTACTTATCCACGCCTTCGATAGCTTCCTCGGAAACCGGAGCGTTCAGCTTCTTCCAAGGGGTGCCAATAACAGGACTCGTCATGTGTACTCCTGTACTCCTGCACTGTGATGTGCGATTGTTTATTTCCTTAGGTCATGAGCCATGCCTAAAACCTTGCGGTTACGCGGCATGCCTCATTTCCAGTCACTTGCACATATTACGAGCGCGGTTCGACTTTTTGCTGTTTTTTTGCGACTGTGTGTTCAATTGTTATTTTTCTGTACGCAAATGTGTGCTTTTATCGGGATTTTTGTGCGTACTTCACACTCTATCAAAAAGATTGAAAAACGGCTCAAAATCAACGTTTTTAGTCGGTTAACACATGTTTCCCACGTTCGTTTCCCTAGATACACACGCGGCGTGTTGAGTAGGTGGGAGTAAGCAATTGTGAGATTCGCTCATTCTCCGTTCACGTGTTTCCAATGTCTCCTTGCAACGTCACAATAGAGCAGTTAGTATTGTTCGTTTCTTGATACCTCATATTAAAGGGAGAGTGTTATGGCTGCAGGTCCTGTGCTCGTTGTCGATTTCGGAGCCCAGTACGCCCAGCTGATCGCACGTCGCGTGCGTGAGGCCAATGTTTATTCGGAGCTCGTGCCGCATTCCATGCCGGTCGATGAGATGCTGGCCAAGGATCCGCAGGCCATCATCCTGTCCGGTGGCCCCGCTTCCGTGTTCGAACCGGGCGCTCCGCGCGTCGACAAGAAGCTGTTCGACGCGGGCGTTCCGGTGCTCGGCATCTGCTACGGCTTCCAAGCCATGGCATACGCGTTGGGCGCGGATGTCGACAAGGCCGCCCTGGGCGAATACGGCAAAACGGAAACCACCATCGACAAGGCGGAGGGTCTGCTCGACGGCTCTCCCGCAGAGCAAAGCACGTGGATGAGCCATGGCGTGGCCGTCAAGACCGCGCCGGAAGGCTTCGAAGTGCTCGCCCACACCGAAGGCGCACCGGTCGCCGCCATGCAGGACGAGTCCCGCAAACTGTACGGCGTGCAGTGGCATCCGGAAGTCAAGCACACTCCGATGGGCCAGAAGCTCATCGAGAACTTCCTGCACAAATGCGCCGGCCTTGGTGACAACTGGAACGCATCCAACATCATCGACGACCAGGTGACGAAGATCCGCGAGAAGGTCGGCGACGCACAGGTGATCTGTGGCCTGTCCGGCGGTGTCGATTCCGCCGTCGCCGCCGCGCTGGTGCACAAGGCCATCGGCGATCAGCTGACCTGCGTATTCGTGGACCACGGCCTGCTGCGCAAGGGCGAGGCCGAGCAGGTCAAGCATGATTTCGTCAAGGCCACCGGCATCAAGCTCATCGCCGTGGACGCCTCCGAAGACTTCCTCACCGCGTTGAAGGGCGTGAGCGAGCCGGAGAAGAAGCGCAAGATCATCGGAGAGAAGTTCATCCGCACTTTTGAGAAGGCGCAGCGTCAGGTCATCGAAGAGGCCGGTGCCTCCGGCAAGGAAGTCAAATTCCTCGTGCAGGGCACGCTGTATCCGGACGTCGTAGAGTCCGGCTGCGGCGATGGCGCGGCCAACATCAAATCGCACCACAATGTGGGCGGCCTGCCGAAGGACATCAAATTCCAGCTCATCGAGCCGCTGCGCACCCTGTTCAAGGATGAGGTGCGCGCCATTGGCACCGAACTCGGTCTGCCGGATGAGATTGTCTGGCGTCAGCCATTCCCGGGTCCGGGTCTCGGCATCCGCATCATCGGCGAAATCACCAAGGAACGTCTTGACCTGTTGCGCGAAGCTGATGCCATCGCACGTGAGGAGCTTTCCAAGGCCGGCCTCGACCGCGACATCTGGCAGTGCCCGGTCGTGCTGCTTGCCGACGTGCATTCCGTGGGCGTGCAGGGTGACGAACGCACCTACGGCTCGCCGATCGTGTTGCGTCCGGTGTCGTCCGAAGACGCCATGACCGCCGACTGGTCGCGTATCCCGTACGACGTGCTCGCCACCATCTCGACGCGTATTACCAACGAATGCCGTCAGATCAACCGCGTGGTGCTTGACTGCACTTCCAAGCCGCCGGCAACCATCGAATGGGAGTGAGCCCGCAGGCTTAGACACGTAATGGGAGGGGCTTCCCGCGGAACTACTCGCGGAAAGCCCCTCCCATTATGCGGCGAAAAGAGTCCACTCTCGTTAGAATCGAACAATCTCCTTCACAACATCTCTTTCATACATCCGTCAAGCAAGCATGTCGTTCCACATATTCACGAAATTCGGCAAGGTTTTTGCCGTGGCGGCGATGTTCTCCACTTGGATGCCTTTGATGCGCAAACCAAGCATCGCAGCGAACGTGGCCATGCGATGATCGGCATAAGTCTCCATCACGGCCGGTCGAAGGCAGCCCGCGGATACGGGCGTTATCTTCAATCCATCCGGCAATTCACGAGCTTCTCCCCCAATACGCGTGATTTCATTGACCAACGCCTCAAGACGGTTCGTCTCGTGTCCGCGTAAATGGCCGATACCGATCATATTGGTCGGTTTGTCGGCGAAAGCCAGAATCGCAGCAAGCGATGGCGCGATTTCACCGGCAGCGGTCAGATCGAAATCACCCAAACCGTTGATGGCATGTCCACCTGTGACTTCGCAATAACGGATGCCGTTCTTTTCCGGGAAAGACACTTGCGCTCCCATGCGTTCAAGATACCCCGGCAGCAAACCACCAGGTTGCGTGGTGGTTTCCGGCCAATGCGGCACACGCACGGTTCCGCCGGCGATCAACGCGGCGCCCAGGAACGGAGCGGCATTCGACAAATCCGGTTCGACCGTCACCTGCCCGGGTAGTTGAACCGTTCCCGGAGCGACTCCCCAGACATGAACGTCTTCATCTGCAATCGCATCCACACCAGCACTTTTAAGATCGGCCACCGTCATTCGGATATGCGGCAGGCTTGGAGTCTTTTTCCCCGTATGGTGCAGCTCAAGGCCGCCTGGCACACGCGAGCCGATCAGCAACAGGCCGGAAATGAACTGCGACGAGCCGGACGAATCGATGGAAACCACATTCGGCGTTTCGCGCACGGCCGAATCAAATGCGGGCGGAGTGATTGTGAACGGCAGACGGCCTTCTTCACCGTGGTATTCAATGGTCGCGCCCAACTGCCGCAAGCCATCCAACACCGGTTTCATCGGGCGGGCATATGCCTGCTCATCGCCATCGAAATCGACGGGACCATCGGCGAACAGCGCAAGTCCCGGCACGAAACGCATCACCGTGCCGGCAAGTCCGCAGTAAATTTTCGCATCGCCATGGAAGTGGCCATCCGCTGGCGGCGTCACCGTTACCGTCGTATCAGTTTCGACATCAACCTCACAGCGGACGCCAAGCGCACGTAACGCCTCCATCATCAGCTCGGTGTCACGCGAGCGCAGCAGCCCTACCAAACGCACGGGCTCCGATCCGAGAGCCGCGAGAATGAGATACCGGTTCGACAGGGATTTGCTACCCGGCACCACCACAGTGGCGTTGAGCGGTTTGCCGGCATACGGTGCCGGCCATAGGTTCTCTTGAAGTGCTTTCATGCGACCCATGGTAACCAACACCTGCGGAAAAAGACGTGTCCATCTCGTCAGCGACATGCTGGTATCCATATGGGATGCAAACTATACAACTCCTTCCCCATCTGCCTATCATTGCGTGTAGGCGTCCTTTGACGACGTCCGTTCTTTTTCACCTCAATGTGGAGAAGAGCGAGCGCATAGAATGACATCGCCACAGCAACCACAGCCATATGTGCCTGTGCCGCAACCCCAACAACCGAATGCGGCCGTGCCGCAGCCGCAGCCCTACGCATCCGCATCGCAGCAATATTATCCGACTGCCGCTCAACAGCCTCAGCCAATGGCTCCGGTTCCCGTTCCGGCGGGAGCGGCGTTGCGTACCAAACGCGGTCTGCTCAAATTCGTGCTGCTTGGTCTCATCACTTTCGGCATCTACGACATTTGGCAAATGAGTGAGGTTGGGGAAACCTTGAACCTGATCGCCACGCGTCGCGACGGCAAGCGCACCATGCACTATTGCCTCATGTTCTTCATTGTCGGCTGGCTGACTTTCGGCATCGGCTGGCTTGTCTGGAACCATCGTCTCAGCGCTCGAATCGGCACCGAACAGGCCGCCCGGCATTTGCCGGTGACCGTGACGGCCGCGACATACTGGCTATGGAGCGTTCTCGGCACGTTGATCATCGTCGGGCCGTTGGTCTACACATACAAGATCCTGCATGCCATGAATGATCTGAGCGCCGACTACAACATGCGTGGCATCTGAGTTTCTTTTGTGCGCACAATCATTGAAGCCCGGAATTCCAAGTGGCAAAACCATTGGAACTCCGGGCTTTTTGTCGGGCTGACAGGATTTGAACCTGCGACATTCTGCTATATTCGGGCATGGCATGACTGAGCGTAGCCGGGTGTGAGCATTGTCAAGAACGTTGAAATTCCAACGTTCTTAACAATACGATACGCAGTGGTTCGCTTTGTTGAAATTAACTGTTCGCAACTGTCATCGTGTCGATATCGTGTCGATGTGGTCGAACCGCGCAGCCTTCCATCGGAAAATGAAAAAGGCCCCTCCCCCAGCATAGAAGCTGAGAGAGGGGCGAGTGCGAGTCTCACGTCAGAAAATTAATCACTGGCCGTCCTCGTCGGCCTTGACAGACGTGAGCTGGCTCACGCCGATGAGCGCGCCGACGAACAAACCGATCGCGTTGATGGTCGTAACGAGTTCGCCGCAGTGCGGCAGTCCCCATTGCGGGCCGACCGCTCCGACGAGCCATGCGACGGCCGGCAAAGCGATCAACGCGAGCCACTTGAGTATGTCGTATACCCTGCCCGGCAGCAGGTAATCGGATTGCGGGCTATTGGATTCATCCATTTTTCACCTCTTTAAACATTGCGGCAACCGTCTCCACAACGCTTAAAGTCGTGGAGACGGGAGTTTCAGCGCAGGTACTGTCCGGGATAGATAACGTATGGGCTGCGGATGCCATTGCGTGCGGCAGCCGACTGCCAGCCGGAGCCGTAGATGCTCCAAAGGCTTTCGCCGGAACGGACCACATGGCCTCCGACCCCGCTCGAAGCGGTGGACACGGACGTGCCGCCATAGGTGACGATCTGTCCCGGATAAATCCTGTTGATGTCACCGCTCGGCACACGCCAGGCGGACACCGGCTGGAGTCCGGTCCTCGCGGCGATAGCACTCATGGTGTCACCGGAACGGACCACGACGCTACGCGAACCCGTGGCGGCCGTTCCGCCGGAACCTCCGCCGAGGCGACTGTTGACGATCTGCATGACCGCCGCGTAATTGCCACCCAACGCCTGCCTGCGGGCCGGATCATTGCCGAAATCGCCGCGGATGGTGCGCGTGGCCAAAGCGTTCAGGTCGACCGCCGGAGCGGTCGTGGGCTGAGGTTTCGGCTTGACACTCGGCAGATCCGCCGCGCCCTTGTCGTCAGGGTTCGCGTACTTGCGCCATGCCGTGCGGTCGCCGCGGAACTTGTTCAGGTCGAGGCGTCCTGACCAGCCGCTGAGACTGCCGTTGGACGTGTACTGCCTCATCACCTCGCCGCGCGCTCCGATGTTCCACGGGGCGGTCTGGTAGCCGGTGACGAGGTTCGTCGCGTACTGTGCGATCCAGATGCCGCAGTTCAGTTCGGTCTCCATGCCGGCGACCTGCCAGTAGCCGGAGTCCATCGTGTAGATGATGGGGTTGACGCCCGTCAGACGCTTGACCTCGCGGGCCCACCTGCGTGGCCACTGCTTGTCGCCCCATGCCGTGTTGTCCTGCGCCTCCCAGTCGAGGATCAGCACGCTCTTGTGCACGTATCCGCGCACGTTGTCGACGAAGAACCGGGCTTCGGTCTCGGGGTTGCCGCCGCGCGCGTAATGGTAGATGCCGGTCTCCTTGCCGCTGTCGATGGCGCCGGCGAGCTGACGGTTAGCGTCGGTGTTGACGCCGTTGGACAGGCAACCACCGTACACGCCGCCGGATCCCCATGTGGTGCCGACGATGACGAAATCTGCCGGCACGGTCGCGGTGTCGATGCCGCACTGCCAGTTCGAGATGTCGTATCCGTTCATGTCGGCCATCGCGGCCGGCGCGACCGCCATGGATATGGCGACCGCGAGCGCGGTCAGTAGCTTGCGCCATTGTCGGCGTGGATTCATGCGCTTGTGTTTCGGCTTGCCTTTGTTGAGGATGTTCAATTCCTCTCCTTTCCTTTGTCCGTACCGTCCGCCTTGTACGGACGGTGTGGAAATCTTTTGAATCTTTCAATCTGTGTTCGCGATATGCGCGTCACGTATGTCTTGGATCATCGAGGTTCCGGTTCCATTGCCGCCCAGACCGTGGTAAGCGGCATATATTCGTTCCGCGCTTTGCTTCAACGGAATGCTCGCAACACCACCTGCATCGACCATCTGACGGTGCAGAGCCTCGAGTTTGCAGAACAACAGTTCCCTGACGCCCTCATGCAGTGGATCGTGACGTTGGTCGACCTTGCTCAGAATCCAGGTGACGAACACGCCGCTGCCTCCGCTGCCGATGATGGCGACAACGATTGCGACGATGGTTTCCTGGCTCATTGGGAATCCTTCCGAAAGGAAAATCCCACACGTGGCTACCGTTGGAAGCCGCGATAACCACGTGTGGGATTTTGGAGGTTGAAATGTTGTTGGGAACGTTTGTGAATAAGGTCTGGTGGCCCTCCTGCGGGAAGCTCCGCGAGTGCACGAGGGTGGGCTACGAGTCGGCCTACCGCTGCCACATCCAGCCGAAATGGGCTGACGTCGACATGGAGTCGATCACCGCGAACGACATCGAGGAGTGGCTCGGCTCGTTCAATCAGGCCGGCGCCGCGCGCAAGGCGTGGGCCGTGCTGCGGGCGATACTCCGACTCGCCTATCGCAAGGGAGTCACCGACAATGACGTGACACGTCGTGAAATCAGACTGCCGCACCTGCGGCGGTATGAGCCGCGCGTGCTCGACGCCAGACAGGTAAGACGGCTGCTCAAAGGCTTCTACGGTCACGCGTTGGAAGCCTGGTTATTGGTCTCCGTCTGCGCGGGACTGCGCCGATGCGAGTCCGTCGGCATTGAATGGGCCGACTTGGATTTACGCCGGGGAACCGTGACCGTCAAAAGGTCAGTGCAATGGGTCGCTGGACATGAAACGGTCACCGACCCGAAGACCGACCAGAGCCGACGGACGGTCGCACTACCACGGTTCGCAGTCAAACGGCTCGCGCAATTGCGCCACGGCAGAACCGGCAGGCTGGTCGGCGATCTGAACGCCAACCAGGTGGCAGCTCATTACACGTCATGGTGCCAACGCATGAAACTCCCCTGCGTGCCGCCAAGGAACCTCAGGCACACCTTCGGCACTCTGGCAATCGCTGCGGGAGCCGATATCTCAGTGGTCGCGCGACAACTCGGTCACAGCGACATCAAGACAACCGCCCGCTACTATCTCCGCCCCGATTTGTCCGTGCTGAGAAGTCTGCAGCGGGCATGGGAAAGACTCATCATCGGAGCCGCGTAGCTTTCCGTAGCCCTCACTGCTACCTTTAAGTTTCAGGACACAGGATCGTTTGTTGGCGCCCTATATGGTGGATCCAACACGATTACCGTCAAGGGCAACATGCTGTATGTCGATTTGAGCTCTTTCAAATCAACCGTCGAAGTCTCGAACTATAGGGTCTGGTTATATCAGTCAGGGATACGTCCATCGGCCACAATTGGACTGGGATGTGTTGGATCAAGTCTTGCGGATCCGCACTACAACAAGCAAGCGAATTGGAATCCAGATGGCAGTATTACGTTACTTGGCGGGGTTGGCAGGGATAACATCCTGATACAGCGTTTTTCCATGCCGATTCCTAGTGGAGTGACGTTCTCCTAGACAAGTGGCACCGTGATACAGCCTTCGACCCATCCCCCGTTTGCGCTTACTGTCATCTTTCCCGAGGAACGCAAGGCGATGGTGTGCTGCGCCACCTGCACTTCGACGCCATGCAATCCGATGCTCGAATTGGATATTGCGGCGCAATGTACCTCGAACGCCGCCTCCAAACCGGCTGGGAGTGTGAAAAGCGGGGATGTCTCCCATTCTTTCGCCGCATTCCAGTCGCTACCGACTCGGATTGCGTGGAATGCGACGATCAACAGCTTGCCTACCAGCGCGGTACGGTAATTCACGTTCCAATTCTGGTTCGATCTGGTGAGGGTTACGGAATCCCACAGTTGGCTCATCGGAGGCAACTGCTTGACAAGCATGACAGGAGTTCCAGCGGTGATGCCACTGATCGGGATACGGGCGATCGGAATCCATACGGTGCCGGAATTGTTCAGGATACTACCCGACGGTACCGTGGGGTCAGCCGCCGTGCCACTGGTGGCGGTGCCCTTCAGCACCGCGAGCGCGATCGTTTCGATGTTGTTCGAGTCTCGCGTGTATTTCACGCAGATTAGGTCGTTGCGGTTCCGTCCTGTGACTCCGCTTTCGATGGTGACGGTTTCCGCCGCGGTGACGCGTGCGTATCGTCCTTCGATCACAAGGTTGAGGACCGGGATGAGCGCTTTGTTTGCTGACTGCATGGTCACGGCGGGGAATTTGCCGTCGCTGCCTTGCAGCAGGTAGTTGCCGTTTCCGACCAGTCCGGCCTGCATGGCTCCTTGGTCGCTGGATGTGATGTGCGGAGCGCCGGCCTTGCCGGTGATGAGATTCATGGTCATGGTCATTCCTTCCTATCTGTTGTGTTGTTGAGGTATGCGGCGTAGGCGGCGTCCTGCGTGGCTGCCAGCGCTTTGAACGTCTGCCAGCATGCGGTACAGACGAGCGCGCCCTGTGCGACTCCGTCGACGGTGGTGTGTGTGATGTCGTGCCAGTCGCTGGAGGTGCGTGGGTCACCGTCGGCGAGGTATGCGGAGGCGTGGCATCGGTCGCAGGTGTATCTGGTGATGTTCGTGGTTCGTGCCATTGATGTTCCTTTCTCTTTCAGGCTGTGCGCTGGTAGATGTGTCCTGGAAGGATGGTGTTGCATTCCTTCCAAGTGCCGCCGTAGGTGGTTCCCGGATTTGTTGTGGCGGTGGTCCAGTAGAGGGAGCCGACCGGGTGGGCGGCGATGAACGCCTGGCTTGCGCTCATGCCCGTCTCGCCCTTGTCGCCCTTCGGTCCGACGAGGCTTGTGTTGGAAACCGGTTTGAACGTCACGTTTTTCCCGGTGGCTGTGATCTGCGCGTACATCAGGTTCTTGCCGCCATTGGTCATGGCGAAGAAGTATTCGCCTACGACCGGGGCACGGTTGAAACTGAGTGCCCGCCAGTCAAAATCCGAGCATGCGGACGTCCAGTATCCGGATAGTATGCGTGTGATGATCAAGGCAGGCAACCCGGTCTCGCCGCGTTGTCCGGCCTCTCCTTTCGCTCCGGTGGCCCCGGTCGCGCCAGTGGCGCCGGCAGGGCCCTGCGGTCCTTGCACTCCCTGCTTGCCTTGCGGTCCGGTGTCGCCCTTGGGGCCTTTGACGTTGCCGAGCAGAATCTTCGTCATATGCGCTCCTTACTTTCCGTCATTGATCATGTAGTACAGGTCTCCCGTCGCCGGATCGTAGGAGACGGGAGCCGCCGACGCGGTGGTCGTATCCGCGTACACGGCGTACAGGTCTCCGTTCGGGTCGACCTGCAGTGTGAAGAATCCGGATGCGGGCGCCGTAACGCCGCTGGCGCCCTGCGGTCCTGTCGGTCCCTGTGGGCCCTGCAGTCCCTGCGCACCTTGTATTCCCTGCTTGCCTTGCGGCCCGGTGGGGCCTGTTGCTCCGGTAGGTCCGGCAGGACCGGTCGGACCTACCGGGCCAGTGGGACCGGTGGGGCCTCCTTCTCCGGAGGGGCCGACATCGCCTTTATCACCCTTGTCACCTTTCAGCCCTTCAGGACCTTGCGGGCCGGTAGGGCCGGCAGCTCCAGTGGCTCCTTTAGGCCCGGTCTCGCCGGTATCGCCCTTCACGCCTTGTGGGCCGACGTCACCTTTTGGACCTTGCGGTCCGGCAGGGCCTTGCGTTCCGATGATGGATTGACGGGAAATCGTCTTTCCCGTGAATAGGCTGCCGGACTGTGAAACGCACTGCCAGACGATGCTGTATTTTCCGCCACCTGACAATGCGGTCGAATATTCGTTGGCGAGTGGTGTTCGGTTCAACCATTCGCTCACGTTCCCCGTGAAAGTGGATCCCACCGGATATTCGCCGACGAGGGATTTCTTCATCACGAGCGCCGGAAGGCCGACGTCGCCTTTAGCTCCCTGAACGCCCTGCGCTCCTTGCTTGCCTTGCGGGCCGGTGGCCCCGGTATCGCCCTTGTCACCTTTGGGGCCTTTGATGTTGCCGATCAATAGTCGCGCCATGTGTCACCTTTCCGGGATGTCCACGTACAGGTTCCCGCTCTCGGAGTCCCAGACGAACGAGGGTGGGTTCGTGTTGTCCGGATAGTTCACGTACAGGTCGCCGTCGCCTTCCATGCTGAGCGTGAAGAAGCCGTTCGAGGGGGCGGATACGCCGCTGTCGCCCTTGTCACCCTTCTCCCCTTGCGGGCCCTGGATGCCTTGGGAACCTTGGATGCCTTGTCTGCCCTGGGGGCCGGTCGCTCCCTGTGGACCCGTGGGACCCTGCGGACCTGTGGAACCCGTCGGGCCTTGCGGTCCCGCCGCGCCGATCGCGCCGGCATCACCCTTATCGCCTTTCTCGCCGCGTATCCCCTGCAGTCCCTGCGGGCCTTCGGGACCGGCGACGCCTTGCGGCCCTCGCTCCCCGATCGCTCCTTTCTCTCCCCGAGGACCGGTGGGTCCGGTCGCTCCGGTGGCCCCCTGTGGTCCTGCGTCGCCCTTGTCGCCCTTCTCCCCTTGCGGACCCTGGTCGCCTTTCGGAAGCCCCAAATTCAAGGTTTTGTCGCTGCCGGCGCCCGTAAGCGACGCGCTTGCCTGTGCACCGGGGGCGAGCGTGTCCACCGAACCGATTTTCAGGCCGGTGATGTAGTCGCCTTTCGGCTGTTTACCCGACAATGCGTTGTTGAGCGAGTCGATGTCGTTTCTGGTCACGTCGGCGCTGAACGTCCAGGCGTCGAGTTTGAGGCCGGCTCCAGCGTAGTAGGCGTGGCCACCATCCCCGATGGAGGATTCTCCGCTGTTGCCGCCGGCGCTGGCACCTCCGGATTCGTAGGTGACGGTGAGCACGCCTCCCGAAACCTTGACGATCTTCTTGGAGATCTCGGCAGTGACGACGAGGCCCGTGTTGTTGTCACGACCCGTGACCAGGTCGCCAACGTCCGCGTCGATGCCGTCGGGAATGTCCACGTCGATGGTGCTAGTGTTCCGAAGCTCCTGGAATTTCTGCCTGCCCTTGTCCTCGAGCTCGTCGGCTTCGGCGTTGGACAACTCGTATGTGGCGGTGCGTTCGTCAAGGCCTTTGAGGGTCTGCGTGTGGCTGAACGTGCCGTTCGCGTCGGCGTACCAGTGGATGACGGTACGGTCCTTGAGTTCGCCCTTGCCCAGGCAGATGAGATGGTTGATCGGGTGCGCCGCCTGTTTGGCGGTGAAGTCGATGAGGTCCGAGTCGATGCTGTCGCCGATCGTGCGGACGGGCATGGCGCTCATGGATACCTTGTCGCCGTCATTACGCAACCGGAGTTTGAGTCCGCTTGCCCTGAGCATCTTGACCAGACCGCTGTACAGGTCCACGTACCGGTCGAACTGGCAGGTGGTCTTGTGGTCGGCGCTTTCGTCGGTGACGGTGAACAGGCCTTGCAATCCCGCACGGCTGACGAGCGTGCGCATAATGACGGGAATCGTGCCGGACAGGGTGAGGTAATCGTTGTTCCTGTCCGGTTCGATGATCTTCGAGGCGAGCACTCCATGCCAGTCGCGGCCATGCCATGTGACGGTGGACAGGCCTCCGTCCACGTCGACATCCGTGTCGTCGATGATGCCGCCGTACTCGGTGCCGTCGATCATGATGCGGCTCCCCGCCTTGAGCGCGGCGTCTTCGACCTGCAGGTCGAAGTCGTTCTCCCCGCTACCGAACGCGAGGTCGAGCGTGTATGAGGCGTGGCTCGCCACGGGTTTGCCTGTGGCGTCGGTGACGATCAGGTCCATGGCGGTTCGCTCCTTTCCTCGCAGACCGTCAAGTCGAATTGGAATCCTCCCGGCCAGCTGATCGGCTGTGTTCCGGGCGCGAGCGGTTGGAACACGTACCGGCCGGAATCCTTGCCCGACCCTCGCACGGCCTGCGCGAAGCAGTTTGTGACGAGACCTGTGCCGCTGACCATGGTGACGGTCCTGACATCGCCGGTGCCGTCGATTTCCAGACGCGAGCCGGATGGCACGGTCACGTCGACCTCGTACCGGTTGTTTCCGATGATGACGTACGGTTGCGCGCATGGTCCGAATATCGTGAGCTTGACCGGCTGCGGGATGGACGTGTCGTTGACGATCTCGGCACCCAATGCCATGCCGGCGAAATCATGCGGATAATCATATGGATAGTCAAGGTCGGCGGTTCCGGAATCGTATCGCGGCGTGAAATGCGTCATGGTCGGACGGCGCCACACGCCATCGGCCAGCACGATGGTCAACTGCGTCTCGACCATCGTGGGCGTGATGGATTGCGGTTCGCTTTTCGTGATCCACGCTTTGGCTTCCCATTCGCCGTCGGCCACGAGCGTGCCCGGGTTCCCGGATGCCATGTCGGCGTCCGCGAGGCGGCGCAGTAGGTCGAGCGTGGCCGGAGAATCGTGGATCTTCACGGTGACTGTCGCCTCGCGTGCCTTGCGGGTGATGCCCGTCATGCCACGTGAGGCGAGGCTGTAGTCCCAGACGCGGGCTCGCAGTCCCGTGAGCGTCTCGCCGTACAGCGGCCCCTCGAAGCCGATGCGCTCACCTGTGGCGGCGCACACGTATTCAAGCGATTGCACTTCTCACCTTCCTTGCGAAGTCGCGGTCCCCTATCGTCGGCGTGTATCGGGCGATGATCGATCCGAGGTCGTCGTGCAGCGATTCGACGGCCGCGATGAGTTCCCGCAGATCGCCGTCGCCGGCATTGGCGCCGGTGCCGGCCGTGACGTTCAGCCTGCCGGTCTTCGACCAGTCCGCGTCGGAGAGGCTCATCGTGGAGACGAGCGAATCCATGGAACGGCTGACCACATGCGCGGAATCGTCGATGCCCAATGCCATGCCACGTCCGACCATCACGCCGACCTCGTCGCGGAACACACGCGACGGCGAGTGGATGCCCAAAGCGTTCTTGGCCTTGTCCACCAAGCCCGACAACGCGTTGGTGATGCTGGAATACAACGAGCCGACCATTCCTGTGATGCCGTTGATCAATCCCTGGATGATGTTGCGTCCCGCGCTGACGAGCCAGCTTCCCGCGCCGGACACCGCGCTCCGGACGGTTCCGCCGATCCCGCTCACGACGCTCCCGACACGGCCAACCATGTTGCTTACGGTGCCGACGATGCCGCCCCAGACGCTCGACACAATGCTTCCGACGCCATTCCACAACGCGGCCCACACGCTCCGGATTGTCGAGCATGCGGCGGATACCACTCCGCTGACCATGCCGATGCCGGCGGAGACGACGCCTTGGATGCCGCCCCACACTGCCGACACGATGCCCTGGATGGCCGACCACGCGGCGCTCCAGTTCCCGTTGACGACCGCGAGCGCCAGTTGGATGATGCCTTGGATGACGGCGAGTGCGGTGCTGATGACTGTGGCGATGATGGTCCATGCGCCTTGTACGACGGTGGATATGGTGTTCCAGAGTCCGTTCCAGACCGTGCTGATGATTGTGACGGCGGTTTGGAAGATGGTTTGGATGTTCTGTATTCCTGCTTGCAGGAGTGGTGTGATGGTGGTGATGAATGTTTGGATGCCGATGATGATCGCGGTGAGCGCGGTCATGATGATGGGGCCGATCGTGTTCCAGACGTTTTGGAGGACGGTGGTGATGAGTGTCCATCCGGTTTGCCAGATTTGTTGGATTTGGCTCATGGTCTGGGTGATGAATATGGCGATGGCTTGCAGGATTGGCTGGCATGCGGTGCTGATCTGGTTCCAGATTCCCATGAACCATGTGGCGAAGCTGTTCCAGAGTCGTTTGCCCGTTTCGGTTTGGGTGAAGAACCATGTCAGCGCGGCCACGACCGCGCCGATGGCCACGACAAGCATGCCGATCGGATTCGCATCCAAGGCAGCGCTGAATGCCAGCTGCACGGCGGTAGCAGCCTTGGTCACCGCGCTCCACGCCGATTGAGCTGCCTTGACAATATTGAACGAGCCGGCGAGTTGCTTCAGTGCTCCAGCCGCGCTTCCCGCGTCGGAGATCTTGCCAATCAAATCGAACGTGGCCGTAGCGGTCTTCTCCACACCGGAGGCAGTCGCGGAAATGGCCTTCAGTCCACCGGAAACTGTCTTCAGCCCGGCCGAGACGATATCCCAGCCTTTGACCGCGAGCAATGCAATGGTGATGGCTTTCAACGCGCCGGATACCAGTGCGCCGTTCTGCTGCGCCCACTGTCCGACCGACTGCAGCCAGCCTCCCACCGTCATGAGCACGCCGGTCAAAGTGTTCAACAGTCCGGCGAAGCTCTGCGCCGCGGAACTGGCGGTGCGCGCGCTGTCGTTGAAGCCGAAGGCCTGCGAGACCGCGGCCGCCAATACGGAAACCAGCGAGCCCAATCCGGAGATGACGCCGGTCAGGCTTTCAAGGAACGGCTGCAACGCGCCCGTCTCGATGAACGTGTTGACGAACGTCTTCGCCCATCCCGCCGCGTTCGACAACGCCTGCGCGACCGAAGCGACCACTCCCGCGAGCGCGCCGGCGGTTGTGGAGAACATTGTGGCGGCTTCGCCGCCATTGTTGAGTCCGCCTATGAGTGATGTGATTGCGTTCCAGAGGCCAGTGAGTTGGCTTTTGAGGCTGGCCGTCGCCGAGGCGAGCATCTGGAAGCCGGGGATGTTGGAGATCGTGTCGCCAAGGTTTTTGAGTTTCGCCTGTGTGGCGGGTATCGCGTTCTCGAGACCTTGTTGGAGTGCCGCTCCGACTTTTTGCAGGGTTGGTGTGACGGCTGCGGTGAATGTATCGATGAGTGGGATGGCTTGGTTGAACAGGCCGCGTAAGCCGTCGAGGACTGGTGTGGCGGCTGTTTCTCCGAGTCGGCTCAACGCGGCTTTCACGTTGGCCAGGGCGCCGGTGAATGTGGTGCCTGCGGATAGTGCGGCGCCGCCTAGGCCTTCCTGCATGGCGTCGGCGAAGGTTTGGAAGTCGATTTTGCCGTCCGAGACCATGTCGGACACTTCGGCGCTGGTCTTGTTCAGATGCTTGCCGAGCATTTGGAGGACTGGGATGCCGCTCGACATGAGCTGGAGCATGTCGTCGCCCTGGAGTTTGCCTCGGGCGGCGACGGAACCGAAGATCATGCCGATGTCAGTGAGGCTTCTGCCGCTGATCTGCGCGGTGTCGGCCACGGTCTTGAGGATCTTGGTGAGCTGGTCGCCTTCCTTGATGCCGGAGGCGGACAGGCTGGCCGCGACGGTCGCGGCGTCGCCCAATCCGAACGCGGTGCCCTTGACGGATGCGAGCGCGTCGTTCATGATTTCGGTGACGCTCGCGCTGTCGTGGCCGAGGCCTTTGAGTTTGGCTTGCGCGTTCTCGATGTTGAGGGCGCGGGTGAAGCCGCCTTTGGCGGCCAATGCGGTGATGCCGCCGGCGAGGGTGGCGATCGCGCCTGTGCCGACCTTGCCGATTTTGCCGAATGCTCCGCCGATTTTCGAGATGAGGGTGTTGGAGCTTTTCTTGGAGGCGTTGTTGACGGCGTCGCCGATGTCGCCTTCGATGCTTTTGCCGAATCCTTTGCCGGATGGTTCGACGTGGACGTATGCGACGCCTATGTCCTGTGCTGCCATCGTGTTTCCTTATTCGTAGGTTGGGATTCCGATGGCGGTCGGAGTCAGAGGTCGTCGTTGATGTGGAAGTAGGCTTTGAGCCGTTCCCTGTCCTCGCGTTGACGGCGGGTGAGGTTGTGCGTCGGGGTTGGTGGGCGGAGCGGGTCGTGCTCGTGGTCGAACCATGGGCGTTTGCGTTGTCCGGACAGCGTCCAGACCGCCTGTTCGGCTCCGTCGGGCGCGTAGACGGCGTTCTGCAACGCCATCCACGAGTGGCTCGTATGGTCCTTGAGGATTTCGCGGGTCAACGCCCAGGCGAGACCCCAGTCGGTTCGTGGACGTTGGCCTTCAAGCCATTCGGCGAAGCGTACGGGCCTGTAGATCTGCCCGTACGCTCGGATCCAGTCGTAGGCTAACGCCGCGCGGTGGGTGTTCCAGAGCTGGGCGAGGTAAACGCTTTTGGGTCCAGTCCGGATTCGTCGGCCCACGCCTTGATGGTCGCGGTGAGGTAGGCCATCGGACGTTTGGTCTTGCGCAGCACGTTCCAGAAGTTCGGCTGCATCGTCTGGAAGTATGCGAGGAACGTGCTCACGCAGGCCATGTTTTCCTCGTCGGACAATGCGGGCTTGCTCTTGACCAGGAGGATGGCCTGGACGAGTTCGATGGGCAGTTCCGCGTTGTTGAGGTTCGGCAGGTCGAGTTTGACGCCGGCGACCTCGAGGTGCACGTCGGGTTTGAGTTCCTCCGCGTCGTCCAGGTTTACGTTCACGACATGGTATTCTTTGTCGCTCATGTTGGCTCCGTTCGTTCGGTGGCGGTTAGTGAAAGGGATCCCGTGCGTCCGACCGCCATCGTCCGCACGGGAAGAATCAATGGACTCACTTGGATGAGTCGGTGACGAGGCCCCATGCGTGGAACTGCTCGCCGTTGTCGCCCTTGAGCATCTTGAACGTCATGCTGAAGTTCATGATCTCGCTGGATTTCAGGCTCACGTCGTCACGGTCGCTCACCTTCGCGTTGGTGCCGTACAGGAGGAACGGACGGTCCTGCTGGTCGAGCGCGACCAGCACGAGGATCCACTCCTTCTTCAGGCCGGCGCCCTTGATGCTGATGCCGCCGTCCGTTTCGATGTCCACGTCGAAGTAGGCCGACACCACATCCTTGCGGCCCTCCATGGCGGCGAGCTGCAGGGTCCAGTAGCCCGGATCCGTGTCGGACAGCACGATGTCGCCGTTGTGGGCCTTGTAGTCGGTGCTGTCGCCCGGTTCCGGATGCAGTACGGCGCCGTCCTCCGTGGAGTAGCCGATTGGCTTCTTGCTTGCCGGCGGGGTCCAGGCCACTCCGGTCGGAGCCACGAACGTGCTGTCGCCCTTGGGGAACAGGAACAGCGCGTAGTTCTTGATCAGGCGCACGTTGCCTGCGGTGTTGCCGCTGGACACGTACCCGTAGTCGGTCGCGCCCTGCGCGGCGACGGTGGTTTTTTCGTTGTTGTCAGACATTCGTCTGCACCTTTCCGTTCTTCGCGTGTGGCGGCACGTTGTCTTTGGTTGTGTTTCAGTTGACGGTGACCTCGAGCAGGAGCACGCCGTACGCGCACACCAGTCTCTTGTCCTCGTCAGTCATGCGTACCGGCCCGGATTCGAGTGACGCGTCGATGAGCGGCGCGACGTTTCCGAGCCCGATGATCTCCCTCGCGATGTCGGCCCACAGTCGTGCGGCCTTGTCCCAGTCGCCCGTATGGTCCTCTCTCATGCATCGCACGCTCAGCCGCAGCCGCACGTACTGCGAGATTGGGGTGCTCATGCCTTGCATGGAGTCGGCCAGAGTGGCTTCGGTGAAGGGAGGTTCGAGGTCGCTTCGTTCGATGGTGTCGAACGTCACGTCCGGGAACAGTGTCCTCAGTTTGGGCAGGAGCAGGGGTTCCGTGCGCCGGGGAGTGACCGGGATGCTCATACGCGCATCCTTCCGAGCGTGTCCTCTAGCGTGCCGTGCGCCTTCTCCACCGGTGCCGGGCAGATGATCGCCACGCCGCTGCGGTTCGCGCCGTTATGGTCGCGCACCATGCAGCGGCTGTCGGTGACGGCCTCGTTGGCCGAGTCACGCATGCGCGAGCGCAGCGTCTCGTTCTTCAGCACCTGTTGGCTGAATGCCTTGCGGTTGAATACGAATCTGCATCGTTTGGCCATGCTTATCCTTTCCGTTCGCCTACGGTGATGACGTCGCCGATGTGGCGTCCGTGGATGTTGTTCCACACTTGCGGTTTGCCTTTGACGGGCAGGAGGATGCCTCTGACTTTGATCAGGTCGGTGGTTTGGATGCCTGTCGGCTGGCTGCCGCGGATACGGATCGTGTATTCGATGGTTTGTGGATTGGCGTTTTCCTCGGTCTGGTCGGTGGTGGAGTTTGGTTCGACCAGCGCCTGGAATGTGCCGACGGGGACGGGCTTGCCTTGGATGGGGTTGCCGTCCGTGTCGGTGGTGGGCTGGCCGCGCCAGATTTCGATGGTTTCCACTAGGACGTCTCCCCCGTTGCCATGTCGACGCTGAACGCGCGTTGCGCGTTGATGCCGAGGATGCGTTTCTCGTCGTCGCGCAGCCAGAGGTCGCCGGTGGGCGCTCCGAAACTGTATTGTTCGCTGAAGCTGCCGGTGGTCTGGTTCATCTGCGTGATGCCGCCGGGAATGTCGTACGGGTCGGCCTGCATGATCCTGCGGACGATGTCGCAGGTGATCTTCGTCAACAGTCGTGGCCGTTCGTCGAGGAGCCGCCGCCAGTTCGGGGAGCGTTCCTTGATGTAGTCGGTCACGTCCGCGAGATGCGTGTCGGCTTTCTGACGTTCCTCGTCGGTGAGCTTGTGCCACCTCCGTTCGAGATCGTCGGAGGTGGCGAACATGTCCGGTTCGTCCGTCATGGTCACTTCTTGTCCGGCAGCTTGATCACCCCGGAGGCCGCGAGGCCGGTGATAGTGTCATCGAACTGTTTCGCCAAAGTATTGAAAGCCGTGACGAGCTTGTCGAATTCATCCTTGGTCGGAGCGGCTGCGGCGGCCTTGACGATGTTGCCGTCAACGTTGCCAATCGTCTGTTTGGGCGCGAACTGCTTGATGCCGCCGAGGGTGTCCTTGCCGGCCTCCGGCAGTTCGTAGGCACCGGAACCGGCGGAGAAGGCGGTGCCGTCAGTGTTGACAAGCCGCACCTGCGCGTCCAACGGGCCGACAGTGTGCTTTTCCTCGCCTGCGGGGTTGATCACAAGCGTCTGGATGGGAAAACTCATAGTTCACCTCACTTGGTTTTGAGTACCGCGAATGCGTGCGGGTCGATGACGGCGAACGCGTACATCGCCTCGGTGCGGTATGCGATCTGGTTGTGGGCCTTCAGGTCCACGCCGGTCTGGTCCGGATCGCCGTAGGCGATAATCTCGCTGGTCAGGTCGCGGACCATGCCCCACTTGATGAGGCTGAAGTCTCCCATGAACGCGAGCACCTTCGTCGGGGTCGAGGCCAGTCGCCCGTTGACGGTGCCGGAGGTCGCGGCGGTGATGCCGTCCAAGCTGCCGGCCTGCAGGTTCAGCGGGATCTCCGGGTAGAAGCGCATGCCGGTGGAGGGCACGCGCAGCTTGCGCAGACGGGACGCCCACGTCTTGGACAATGCCACGCCGTTGATGTCGTAGGAGTCGTTCAGCGCGTCGGCCAAGGCATCCACGTTGCTGATGTCGTCATCGCCGGCGGTCACCTGCACGGCGGACGTGCTCAACGGGTTGAATCCGGAAAGCGCGGTGCCAGCCTTCGGGTTGATCGCATGGTAGATCACGTAGTCGAGCGCACGACCCAAAGCGGCTGCCTGATCCGCTTGGATGCTGCGGATGATCTGCAGCTGGTTGTCCTCGTCCGCCCACTGGAGTTCGCTGGTGACGCGGGTGGTGGTCTGCACTTTGAAGCGTTTCGCCACGACGGAATCCACGGTCTGCTCGTAGCTGCCCTTGACGGCGCCCTCGGCCACGACCTCGGCTTCGCTCTTGCCGTCGAACACGAGGTAGTCGGCGTCGGAGAAGATCTGCGGCGTGCTGGGGCTCAGGGACGCGATGGTGCTGGTGTCCTTGGCCTTGTTCACGATTTCGGTGGCCACGCTCACGGGGAGCTTGATCTGGTCTGTTTTCATCGCCATGATGGCTTGTCCTTTCGGTCGGTTGGGTTATCTGCCGAGGAGCTGGTGGATGTACGAGAGCTCTTCGGCGTCCTTGCTGTTGTTCTGATGTGACGGAGAGCCCGTCTGGTTCCTCACCTGCGGCGGCTTGGATGCCGGATGCAGTGCCGCTTGCAGGAGGTCCGCGTGCGCTTCGAGCTCGTCCTTGGTGCTTCCGCGGAGCAGTTCGGCCGGGACGCCCTTGTCTTTGGCGACTTCGGACACCCATTCGGCGTGCTGCTTCTCGGCAGCGGCATCGTCGATCTGCTTGCGCAGGGCGGCGTTCGATTCCTTGAGCTTGTCGAGCTCGCTCTTGCCCGCGTTCTCCATCTCGTCGAGTCTCATGGCCTTGGATTTGAGCTCGTCGTAGTCCTTGTACTTGCCGCGCTCCTTGGCCAGTCTTCTCTCGACGATCTGGTCGACCTGCTCCTGGGTGAACGATTTCGGTTCGGGCTCGTTGCCTTCACCGGAACCGCCTTCGCCGGAACCGCCGTCGATGAGACGGATACGGGCCGGGAATCGGAATCTGTTGAACATGTCGTGCTCCTTCTTGCTGTTTCCCGTGGATTCGAGTTCGACCGCGCCACGGTGCGCTGTATGGTCCTCCCACGCGATGCGGCGCATGGTCGCCGCCGGCCGGAGGGCCGGTTGAGTGGTGGATGCGGGATTCGCACCCGCGTGGCAAAATGCGCCCGATTTACAGTCGGGTCCGTTCGTCTGCTCCGGCAATCCACCAAAAGGTGATAGAATGGATATGTAAGCGCCCTTGTTACCGCCCTTTTTGGTAGTTTCAGCGGCGCTTACTTGATTCTCAGCAACTGTCCTTTTTTGTTCAGGATGTATACGATCCCATTCTTGAAACGATGACTTTTCATGATGTTTCCGATGAGTTCCTCATCGCTCATGTTGTCGTTTTCGGAATTGTCGATGATCAGCCGTCTGCAATCCGGCTTTTTTGACGCGCTGCCCATATATCCGTCGATAGTGCGGAATTTGTCTGCTGATTGAGGCGTCTTGAGCTCGATGCCGCCTTCCAAATCAGACAAGCCGATCAGGAGCATACGCCCAGTGTCTGGATCCTTCGCTTCACGATGGTCGATCTGAAAGGCCGGGACGATTCCATGTCTGCGCAGTCTCTGGGCCGTTCGTATCTCCTGCGGTCTTGCCTTCTCGGTTTCCTCACGCATCCCATCACTTGGGAAGCTGATCAGTGGCTCTGCGCCGCTGTGGAGCCATTCTCGGTCGCGCCAGCGCATCTCGGCGAGTATCTGGTTGCGTTTCCAGTTGCCGAACTTCTGGTCCGGCGAACTGCGGGTTCTCAGGTATTCGTCGTGGGTAAGACGATGCTCGATGGCCGTCTTGCATTGTTCCCAGCGTTCACTCATGCCGTCGGGGTCGAAGCCTTTGAGCTTCTGCCTTCCCCAGCTGCTGATGACATCACAGTGACAGTGGCCATTGTGGAAGGTGGGGCCGAAGTCGGCCGTCTCTTCACTGAGGTATTCGAAGCCACGGGTGGCGAGCATGACGCAGAACGCGCATGGATCGCTGCCTCGTGGCACGCGCGCCCATTTTGGTTTTGTGGGGTCGGCATGCATGTCACGCATGGTCATAAGCCTGGCGGATGTGCTGACCATGTCACCAATGAGCTGCTGCCAGTCATCGATGGTCTTCAACTCCGGCCACAGACTGTCCACGCTCAATCCGGCATTGCTGCGTCCGGCGACGAGGTCGGAGTAGTTGAGACCATTCCAGTCAGTTCCGGAGAAACCGCCGTTCATGCGGTAGAGGACTTCGCTTGGATCAAGCAAATCCGGGTGTTCGAACTCCGGCAGATCCACTCCTGACTGCTCGGCCCATATAGCGCGTAGCTGGCTGAAATAATCGTCAGCCAGCTGCGCGGACTGTCTCGAGTAGTCCTCGACCACATCGCGCATGAACAACGGGTTGGAGCGGTACTGCGCCTCGATAGCGTCAGCCGCTTCGTCTGCCAATGCATCAAGGTCGGCGACGTATCCCGCATAGGCTTGGTCAAGCAGCCGTTGAAGATCTCTCCTGTTCGTCTCCGGTATGTTCAGGCTGTTGAGTTCCATCCTGAACCTCCTCGCCGCCGGCCGATGCCAGGCGAGCCTTTAGCTGATCGATCTGTTCCTTAGCGCGCTGGCGTTGCTGGTCGGCGCGTAAGCGGGTGATTTCCTCACGGCTCAGGCCGAGTCGTTCGAGTCCGACGTCGGAGTCGGCGTAGCCGGTGACCTTGTCGGCGATCTTCGTGAACGCGTCGGCGCGCGCCGCGTCGGAGATCTCCTTCGTGGGGGCCCATACCGGGTGTACGTCGCGCATGGAGTCGGGTATCGAGTTCGTGCCTTCGCGCAGTGCCACGGCGATGCCCATGGCGCGTTTGAGTTCGCGTCCGAAGGCCACGTTCTGCTTGTCGGCGATGCGGGTCAGGCGTCGTTCCGCTGATGCCATCGCCTCGGCACTGGTCGGATTGTCCAGTGTGATGCCCAGGTAGTCGACCGGCACGCGGGTCTGCGAGGCGACGAGCATGGCCATGGTCTTGAGCATGTCCGAATGGGGTGCCATGGACGCCTGCTGCACCTGCTGTAGTTGGGGCAGGTTGCCGTCCTCGTCGGCGCTGATGGCGTTGATCGCCTGGATGAGGCTCTTCCACGTGTTGCTGCTGAACGCGTCCTTGTTCGCGCCGATGAACCAGAGTTTGGGAACGGAGTAGAATTCGGCCGATGCCTCCATGCGGACCATGGTGCGGAATCCGGCGTCCACGAGGCTCATGAGCGAACGGCTGATGCGGCTGTGGCCGAACGGGCGGTCCATCTGCCTGTCGTAGGCGAGCGCGACGACCGTCGGCTGGTCGAAGTTCGTTTCGATTTTCTCCGCGCGCCATGGCAGTGGGCGCCCTGAGCATTCGTAGACCTTGCCGGGGAGCCATACGTTGAACGAGCAGATCCGTCCGTCCTTGTCATCCTCGGTGATGGTCAGCGCGGCGGCCAGGCGGTGGTTGCGCCTGTCCCAGATTCCCGCGGACCAGTCGGCGGAACGGGGGATCATGCTGATTCGTTCCGGATCCTCCGGGTCTGCGGCGATGGTCAGGAAGCTGCATGAGTGCTTGTATGAGGATACGATCAGTTCGGACGTGGTGACATCCAGCTGGTTGTCCTCGAACAGGTCGTTGATGCCCATCGTGTCGTCGCCGGAGATGCTGAATCCTTCCAGGTCGCTCAGGTCGCTCAACGATCGGACGGCCAGTTCGGGCCATCCGATCATCGCCTCGACCTTGTTCTTGATCTGGTCGGGGATGGAGATGCCGAAGTCCTTGAACCGTTCCTTGCAGTCGTAGTAGGCTCCGCGGATCAGGTTGCGCGGGTATTTCTCGCGCCAGACGCGCAGCAGTTCGTGGATGATAGGCATGTCCTCGTCGTCGATGCCGAGGATGGTGCCGACGTTGCCGCTCGCTGTGTCGAGGTAGCTGCTGCCGGTGAATTTTGGCGCTGTGCTGATTGTGGTGCCGTCGGCCATGTAGAACACCATCAGACCATCACCTCCTGTCGCCTTCCGGGATGCCGCTTCGTGGTGAACGCGCCGTACAGGGCGAGCGTGGTTGATACGAGCGGCGTTATGTCGATATCCGAGCCGAGTTTGTTCCAGGCGATCGCGCCGGACTGCCCCAACGGCCGCGTGGTCGCGCCCTTGACGGCGGCGGCCAGCTGCGGCTGGTATTCGTCCCGCGGGTGCCTGAGCGTTCCGGCCTTGAGCATGTCGAGGAACCGTCCGCATGCGCGGCCCATCTCCTGCATGTTCGTGACCGTGACCTTCACGTGCGCCTTCTTCAGTTCGGGCAGCAGGCTCATGGCGGGCGACTGCGCGTCGATGACCACGCTTGCGGTCTTCGGCCAGCGTTCGGCGAGCCAGTCAACGGCCCACATGGTTCCCGCCTGGCGCGCGTCCTTGATGTTCGCCATCTGGATGACGGCCGACCCGTCCTCGTACCGCAATGCGGCGCCGATGGTCAGCACGCTCCTGTCGGGCGGCATGTCGAGGCCGAAGCTCACCGTGCCGCCTTCGGGCACGTCATCGACGGCCGCGGCCTTCCACTGGTCGGGGTCGATGGCGTATGCGGTGACAGTCTCATCCCAGATGCCGAGCGCCTCACGGCGGAACGAATCGTCGGACAGGTTGTTGCGCATGCGTATGATTGCCTGTTCACTGGTACGTCTCGGATAGCTGGGATTCGCTTTAGCCCACTGTTCGCGGTCGTCCGGATCCGCGTCCTTGTCGGCGGCAAGCTCCACGTAGAGGAGGTTCCCGTCATGGTTCAGCGCGTGCATGCGCTTCTCCGTGAACGCCTCGCACTGGTCTCCTGGCTTGGGTGGATTGCCCATGTACACGACCAACGGGTTCGGGCTCGTGTTCAGGACGGGGATCATGTTGTCCATCGCGCGCACGGTGAGGATCTGCGCCTCGTCGAAAACGGCCACGTCCACGCTGTGCAGGCCTCGGCCGAAACCGTTCTCTCGGGCGCCGAACATGATGCGGCTGCCGGACGTGAACGTGATCTCCTGCTGGCCGTTCGCCCTGCGGATGCGTTCCACGTACCTGCCGAGCATCGGGTTGTGTTCCATCTCGCACATGTCCGCGAACGTCTCGTCGCTGGTGCGCGTGTGGTGGGCGGTCCAGATGGCCTTCAGGTTCGGCGTGAGTATCGCCTTGAGGAACAACGCGGTGCCGACGGTGAAGGTCTTGCCGATCTGCCTGCAGCTGGACAGCACGGCGCCGTCCGCGCCACACGCGTACTTGCCTTCCGTGTTCTTGGCGAACAGAAGCCACAAGAAACCCTGCTGCCACAAGTCGAAACGGATGCCGGCCTTGCGCGCGGCTTTGTTGATTCGCGTGAACTCGCTGCCGACGATGCCTTCCGGCTGGCGGAGGACCTTGGCGATTTCAGACAATCGACGCTCCGACATCGTCCGTCACCTCGTCTTCCTCATCGTCCAGCAGGTCGGTCAGACCTCCGCCTTGGAGTGATTCGATGCGTTCGCATACATCGATGAGCTGGCGGCTGATCGCGGGTAGTACGTTTGCCGGTGTGGACGTGTCGTCCATAGCCTTCTGCAGTCGGTCGCGGTTGGCGCGCAGCATGTCCAGCATGCTGCCGTCCATCATTCTCTCGAAACTCCGCTGGTCGAGGTCCTGCTCCGGCTTCTGTTTCGTTTCCACGACTTTGACGGGTGGCTTACTGTTCCAGTCCTGTGCGGGCCTGTTCTTTTTCCGACGATAATCGGCTTTCTGACGGCAGGATTTGGAGCAGTACCGTTGCGGCCGCCCGTGGCCGGAAGGCCGGAATTCCTTGCCGCAGAGTTCGCACTTCATGGCGTCCACCTCCGCTTTCCGACCTTTCGTCGTTTCCCCTGTTTCCGACGTTTGAATTCCGGGGGAAATATCGGCACTGCACCCGAGGCGACCAGGAGGGGGCATACCCGGGGTCCCCGCCCTGGTATCGGAGTCAGATGCCGAACGTTTTGAACGGCATCGAGCTTGCTTTCACTTCCTGTCTGCCAGCCAGCAGCGCTCGTGCGTGTTCGTCTGTCTTGTCGCTCTTGAACCTGTTGCATCTGCGGTGCGTGAGCCTGCAGTTAGTGAAGCTGTATGGATCACCGCCACGTGAGACCGGTACGAGCTCGTCGACTTCGGCGCTCATCGGATGTGGTGTCTTCAATGTCTTGTCGACTGGCTTGCCACAGATGGCACACACGTCGTATGCGGCCAGCACTCTTGCCCTGAGCTGTCTGCGCCGCCAGCCGTTGCTGACACGCTCGTTACGCCGCTTGCTCATGTGGCCTCCCCACATGTATGAGCCCCGGGGTGTCATGGATGCATCAATGATTATCTTCGCCGTTGGCTTGCTGGAATGCCGGTATAGGGGCTCCCGTATATGGACACTCCCGTGTCTTGTAGGGGCTCCCCATCATCTGCGAATGCCACTCCCGGATTGTCAATACCCCTACCCCGGGTTTGTTTCATGGGTGCCTTCGGCGGGATTCGAACCCGCGTCCACACGCGGCCACAAGGAAGCGAATCCAATAAAGACTCGCGGCCGGTACGATCTACCACTGATTCCTACGAAGGCATACCGGCAGGCGGATTTGAGCATCACCGCATCACGGAAGCACGGGATTGGCTTGCCTGCCACATTGAGGTATGCCCACTCTGACGGGAGTGGGCGGAGCGTGTCCGATATGCCGTTCGGACAGGACGGGACTGCAACACAGGGAGTTAGGAGAATCCATGGCGGATATGAAAAGGGTTCAAACCAAGTCACCTCGGTTTGAACCCTCTAATCCACTGACAATTCTGCGTTGCACTTTCGATTTTGTCAAATCGAATCGCGCCGCAGCACCTGCCGATGCACGTCCGAAAGCCTGTACAATGGCCGTCCCTTATCGTTTTCACCGACCGGCTGAAGCCTGCCACGCTTACGCCACGAGCGAATCGTATTCGCATTGCACTGGAACCCGCATTCGCGCAGCAACTCAGCACACTCCCCCGCCGTGAACGCCCTGCCCGATTCGATGCACTCCCGCAGGAAACCCAATCGCACATCGACCACGCGATAAGCGTTGCCGCACACCGGACAATCAACGCTCACCGCGCCGACCTCCGCACTCAGCTCCACTCCACACAAAGGATTCAGGCACCTGCCGATGCCGTGCCTGGATGGTGGCACGTCGATGATGGCCAGCGTCTTGCGCACCAACCGCTCCCAGTCATGCCAGATCAAACCGATGTCCGGCAGTCGGTTCAACCGCTGGCATGACCAGCATGCCTTGAGCATGTCGACGATGGACGGGACCGCGATGCTTGTGGCCCATGGCATGGCCGGCGGCGCATACAATCGACACCACAACGCCGTCACCGCATCCTCAATCTCCTGCAGATGGTCAACGACCGAGAGTCTGATCGGCGTGGGCGCGGACTGCAGGTTGACACGTCCAGGCTGGTGGCCTCCGTAATGCGCCGTCGAATCCAGGAACTCGCGCAGGGCTTGGATCCATGACGGATAGTCGTGGATCCATCCCCTCAAAGCGGTCTCGCACTTGTCGCACATCGTGGCCTGGATACGGCACTCCCCGCCGCACACTCGGCACATGCCGGCGAGCGCTGGCTTGTTTTGTGGTGGTTGTGTCTGGTTTGGTGTTGGTTGGGATTCGTTGTTTTGTTCGTTCATTTGTTCGATTCCCTCCGGCGGGTGTAGTCTGGTTTGTGGTGATGCCAGGAGCCCGGCCGGAAGGTCGGGTTTCTTGTTATTCGCGGGTGTGTTGGATGATCGCTTTGATTTCCTCTTTGGGGACTTGCGGCATCAGTGGCGAGATCTCATCGAGGCTGTATCCGGCCTGATGCCATTTGACGATCATGTCTATGAGGACTTTCTTCACTTTCATTTCGTTTCCTTCTTGTTTTTTACGCATTCCGGGCAGAGGCTCTTCTTGAAATCGTCTGCATTTACCTGCCATCCCTCGTATTCGAGCCGGTGCAGCGGTCCGACGTCCCACTTGCGGCATTCGCGGCATGCGAGATGGCGGTGGTTCGGACAGAGGCTGTCGCATGGATAATCTCGGTCGATGTGCCATCCCGCGGCTTCCAGTTCGTCCGGCGCTCCACTGTCGGTGATGTCGCAGTCATGGCATTCGACGTGCCAGTGGCGCGGGCAGTAGTGCCTGCCTTGGAGCTCGTCGCATTGCCAGCCGTGGTCGGCGGCCTCGTTGTCGGCGTCCTCGTAGGTCGCGTCATAGACGGAAAGTCTTGTGTGGCACTCGTCGCAGACGACGAACAGCTCATGGATTTCCTGGTAGCTCATCTTGCCGGCTCCTTGTCGGCTCCGCTCACATGGCTCCAGTCGCATGACAGGCCGCCCTGCTTGTAGTCCGAGTAGACGACGCAGTCCACTTTCCTCTTGTCGGTCAGGGTGATGACGCATTCACGAAAGTCTCCGTCTTCGTCCTGGGAGCACTGCGATTCGATGGACCTGACCTCATGCGCTGGCGTTGAAGGCTCCGACGCGCTTCCGCATCCGGCGAGCGCCATGCATATGACGGTGATGGCGAGTGTGATGCGTGTTGTCTTTCTCATTTTGTTTCCTCCTAGTGTTTGCGCCATTCGCCGTTGGCGTATCGGTTCCATCCGCGGATCGCGGTTTTGATGCTGTCGTCCTGGGTGGTGATCCAGACGGCGTTCGGACATCCACGGCATTTGGCGATCCAGATGCAGTGCATCGTGGCTCCGATGATCCGGGCGTATGGTTCGATGCTTGGTTTCCTCGTGCCGCAGTAGGGGCATGGACTGGTCCTATGCCATTTCCTGGCATGCGATATGGTGTTTTTCATGGTTTGCCTTCCGTGATGACGACGGCGCGGATGCCGTCCGAGGTTTTGTTCGTATGGTGGCGCAGGTCGCAGTCGATGACATGCAGGCCGATGCCCCGGTATTTCAGGACCGCGTGGACCGGACTCAACCGAATCAGATCCAACGGGCCGTCCAACGTGACATCCATGCCGGTGAGCGCGATGCATCGCCGGCCGATCAGGTCGGCGGGATTCCGGTACTGCCACGCCATATGCGTCTGGACCGTCATGGCCTGCCTCCGATCCAAGCGACCAGGACGGCCACGCACAGGAGCATCATGGCGGCCACGGTCATCACCATGCTCCCTTCAGGAGCTTGCGGTACCACCGATAGTCGGAGATGTCACGACGGATGCAATCACGCACCCTGTGCGAACCGGCATGCCCCTTGTACGGATCCTCGGGACAGTCGATGAACCGCAGGTAGCGGCGGAGCGTGGTCAGGTCGAACTTGCGGTAGGACAGCCACCTGTCCGGGTTCAGGTCGAGTCGTTTGAGGAAGTCGATGTCGAAGTCCACGTTCGTTCCGGCCGGAACCAGCATGAAGCGTTGCGACAGGGAGTCGAGATACTCCTCCGCGGCGTTCGCGACCGCTTCCACGCAGTCGTTCCTGTCGGAGCCGTTCAGCAGTTCGAACAGCAATCCATTGTCCGTGTGCATCGAGAACGCGACCGGGCTCATGTCCAACAGGTCGAGATAGTCCGGTCTGATGATGCGATGCAGGGATCCATACGAATGTTCGCCCAGCACGTCGGTGCATTCCATGCCGACCTCCAACGGCAGACTGTCATTCCTGTCCGTGCCGGTCGTTTCGAAGTCGAGCCAGAGCAGCGCCTCCGGCTTCACGTTCAGGTCTTCGTCCTGTTTCCTCATGATTCTTCCTTCCAATTGCTTTGCCATTCGATGATCTCGATTTGAGTGAGCCGTTGCGCCGTGCCGTCATCCAGCAGCCACCACCAGTCGCCGTTCCAGTCGCGTATCGGCGCGTTGAGCGGATCACGCCAGCTCGGGATGATGTAGCCGAACCGTTCCGCCTCGGCCGGATGAGCGTGCGCCCAACCATGACAGCCGGTCGTGCCGGACCCGCACAGTTCGACGATGTTGCACGGCAGGTCGCGCATGGTCGGGTTGGCTCGTCGGCGCAACTGCCGGTGGTGGCCGCTCCTGCCCGGCCAGACGCTCGGGTCGTGCAGGTTGCGTCCGCAACGCATGCAATGCCAGCTCTGGCGTTGCAAGGCGATGCGTTTCGATTCCTGGAATTGCCGGTCGCTCATCGTCGCTCCCTTCCGATTTGTTCGAGCAGGCTGATGCAGGTCGAGCAGTCGCGTTTGATATCGCGTATACGGTCAAGGTCGACGTCCGGGTCGTTGAGCGCGTCGAGTTCCAATCGGTCCGCGGCCTGGATGGCCGAGGTGAGGACGCCGGCCATGTGTGCGATGGTCATGGCGTTCATGCCGCCGCCCTCTGTTCGAACAGTTGTTCGGCTAATACGTCGCCGGGCACGTTCGCGAGCTGACGGCGCAGCATGTCCGGGTCCACGCCCTGGTTGAGCAGGTCGGCGACCTTGCATGCGAGCTCCATGTACGTGTCCGTGCCTTCGCAGGCTATCGGGCCGAGAACCCGTTTGACCTCTTCGCTGCCCCACGTGAACCGTCGGCGAGCGTTGGAATCCTTTGGCGTGGCGAATCCGCGTTCCTTGCCTTTGACGAGCCAGTTGCGGTATTTCGCGTTCCAGTCGGCCGAGCGGGCTGCCGAGTCGAGGGCCCTGTCGCGGAATTTTTCGGCTTCGATGTCGCAGTCGATGCCGAGCCGGTCGGCGAGCGCGTGGTGTTCCTCGGTTGGTTTCCAGTCGGCTGGTATTGGGATTTGTTTTCTCGCGCGCGCGTTACTCTCTATAGTCTTTATTGTTTCTATAGATTTAGTAGTATTGTCTGCACGCTGTGTGCACCCCTGATTCATGCCAGATTCATGCCAGTTGCACCCCTGATTCATGCCTGTTTTTTGGGGTGCATTTCGTTCACCCCTGTTTTTTGGTTTGATTTCTTGGGGTGCATTTCGTTCACCCCTCTGTTTTGGCAGGTGCATGTCATACACCTTCGGTCGACGGTTTGGCGCGATATCGTCGACGATGTGCTGGTTGCCGTATCTCAGGAAGCCCTTCTCGCGCAGGGAACGGAGCTTGTTGTGCACAGTTCGTTCTGACATATGCAGCTGCGATGCGATGGTTTTCGCGCTCTTCGCGAAGCCCTTGCCGTCATCGCCGGTCCAGTCGGCCACCATCATCAGAAGACGAAGCTCATAAGGGTCGAGCCCGTACTCGTGATACAGCAGTTTCCGAACATTCTCCATGCTCATGATTCATCCTTAGAAATCCGGTTCGGATTCCGGCTTGCCGAAATCACCGAACGATGCCGATTTGTCCTGTGGCTGACCCCACGGGTCCGACGGAGGCAACGAAGCGGTGGCTCCGCCCGTATAACCCGCCGGCATGGAAGCCGGATTGCCATACGCTCCAGCCGTGCCACGCTGCGCCTTGGCCACCTGTGCCGTCGCATAGCGCAAGCTCGGCCCGATCTCGTCCACCTGCAATTCCATGGAAGAACGCTTCTGATGCTGCTCGTCCTCCCACGAATGCTGCGCCAGCCTGCCCTGGGCGATCACACGCATGCCCTTGGCGAGACTATTGGCGCAATGCTCCGCCAAGTCACCCCACACAGTGCAGCGGAGGAACAACGCGTCCCCGTCGGTCCACTGATTCGACTGCCGGTCGAACGTGCGTGGAGTGGACGCGATCGTGAAACCCGCCACGCTCCTGCCGTTCTTCGTCGACCTCAACTCCGGATCCGCGGTCAGGTTGCCCACCACCGCGATGATCGTCTCACCAGCCATTAGAACCTTCCTTTCACGGCGAGAGTCTTGATGATGCGGATGGTCTCGCCACCATCCCTGGTCTTCACCATGTGCGTCAACTGCGCGGCCGCTCCCTGATGGAAACTGTCATCAGGCATCACCTCCAACACCGGCATGGCGATCTCGGACACGAACCGGCCCACCAGTCCGGTGAACCGCACGCCCACCGATTCCAGAATCACCAGCTCCTTCCACGCCTCGCTCTCCATCGCCCGACGGCACGCGCCGGCCACCGCCCTGTCACCACTCGTCATCTTCTTCGTGTCGACGTCCTTGACCGGAGCGTTCGGACTGAAATGCCAATGCGGCAGAATCTCCCTCATCGGTCACTCCCCTCAGTCGTCGTCCCTGGACGCGAACCGCACCACCAGCCACAACGCGGTGGCGAGATACACGCCCTCGACCAGCAGCGCGCCGGCCATGTTCCCCGAATCACGCCAGGTGAGCATGAGCGTCACGCTCACGACCAGGCCGATGACCGCAATCGCGAATTTCATGCGGCGCAAGGCGTAGTTCGGACGCCCTTCCTTCCGCTTCTGGGATTCGGGTCTGTCTTCGAGCCGGTAGTCGTTGTCGGTCATTTGTTTTCCTCCAGTTCCTTGAGGATGCGATTGCATTCGCGGCGCATGAATTGGATATCCGTCTTCGTGAACGTGAAATCGGTGCGTCCGGCCGTAGTGAAGAAGCTGACTTCGACTTCGGCGTGGTGGTCACTGGTCTCGTTCTGGTGTTTGCGGACGCGCATCTGCAGCGCGCCATTCGCGAACATGCTCATCTGGCACCTCCGATCATGTTGATGAGTGTGTGAATGATGTCTTTGCTTTCCTCGGCGGTGAATTCCGCCAGCGTTATCTCCTGGATGCCGTCGATGAGTCTGGCGAATCCGTCCACGTCCACCCGGACGTAGAAGCCACTCGACGCGAGCAGCACGTTATGCGGGTCATGGCGTCCCGACTTCGGCGGCGCCGGCGGATTCAGCCTCACGGCCTGTCTGATGCCCATGTCACAGCTCCTTGTTGATCGTGTCGACGATGAGGTCCACGATTCCGGTGACGTCAAGGTCGACGTAGCCGACGATGTGGCCGAGCGCCCGCATGGCCTCCACATCCCCGTCCTTGAATGGGTGGACCAGTTCGCCCTGGGTCTCGAACTCGTCGAACACTGCCTGCACGCAGTCCTTGCGAGTCGTTTTCATGCCGACTCCTTTCCCTCGTATTCACATGTGCTCTGGTAGAGGTGTTCCTTGAAGTAGGCGATCATCGGCTCCTTCGGATACATGACGGTCCGTCCGACCTTCACGAACTTCGGGCCGATTCCCGCACCACGCCAGTACGCCAAGGTGCCCTCCTTGATGCCGCAACGGTCCGCGATGTCCTTCGTCGTGTTCATCGGTTTCAGGACCTCAGCGAGCGCAGCGAACGTCGTATCGTCTTCCATCACGCGCCTCCTTTGCGTGTGTGATGCCGGGCGGCGTTAGGAGAACCGCCCGGCCCCCTCCTAAAATCGGTGTCATCCCGCATTTCCGACGTGCGGGCCGAACAGTTAGGAGAAGAATCAATGGATGGATCCGTATTGGCCGCATGGGCCGGTGCCGCGGCCTCGCTGTTTGGCGCCGGATTGACCGTTTGGTGGCCATGGCATAACAGGCCGCAGGCGGACTGGACCCTGCTGGAACACTCGACGAATCCTGAATTACCGATTTCCTCAACGGTGCCCGGATTTTCTGACTGGTTGGAGTCTCGAGACGAGGCCGAGCCGGATTCCGTCTGCTCCGTGTACAATTCCGGTGACGGCGACGCGTACGACGTCTCAATCGAGGGGATTGGATGCAAGGCGTATTTCCTGCTCCTGAGACCCATCGGCGACAACACCGAGTTCATGACTCCGAGCAGCATCGCGCAATTCAAAGCGGCCGACCGCGCGTATATCATCATGCACGCCGATGAGAAAGCCGATGTCATAGCGATACGCCTCCATTGGACGAAGCAGCCGACGCATTTGATGCGCCGCGTGTTCCGTTCCTATTCGATTCATGGGTCGCTCCCGGAACAGCCGCGTCATCCGATACCGGAAACGAGACGGCATTTGCCAACTCTGACGAGATACCGGTTCGAACATTCGAGACTGGGATTATGGTTATTTGCACATCCCCGACTGCATCCGCTTTCCCGGACTCTTGACATTCCCCCAACGACAGGATCCAACCGATCGGATCAAGATCGACGAGGATCCGAAGCAAAGCCAGGGAAAGACTGAACAAGCCAGCAGTAAGCGATATGCATGCCGGCAGCCATGTCTCACTCATCACGCACCCGCTTCCAACGACGGCTGCGTACGACCCCAGTACCGGTCGATGAAATAGCGCTGCCCCTTGCCCGTGACCTTCGGAGTGCGGCTGACCGTGGTGTGCCCATCCGCATGGGTGACGGTGGTCTCCTTGATGCGGAACAGGCCGAGGTCCATCGCACGCTGCGTCGGCACGTTGCGATTCGAACCGGACTTGCCGAGATACCCGTCAGCCTGAAGAAGACGGAACAGTCTGTTCTGGCCGATGTCCATCCCGTTCTGCCGGAGCATCTTCGCGAGCTCGCCGACCAGGCACGTGCCGTCGGATGCGGCTACGGCGTCCGCGAACCGCGCTTTCGGCTCCAGTTCCACGATGCGCGTCTGCTGTTCGGCGATGCGTTGCTTCTGCGCTTCCATGGTGCGTTGGCCGATCATCACGGCCTTCGCGAGGATGGTCATGTCATCATCCGCGTCTGTGGTGGGAATGTAGCCGCCGGTTTTGCGGATCTGGGGCAGCACCTCATGCGTCACCCAACGCTGGAACTCCTTCGCCTCCGGCTTACGCGAGCGCATGATGAGCTTGTACAGGCCTGGCTCAGAGATGATGAGAGGCGCACGACCTGGCTGATTCCAAACCTCCGAATTGCGGAGGTTTGTGATTTCGTCATCATCAAGAGCTTCACGGAGATGATTTGTGTCAATGCCGAGGATGTCGCATACGTCCTTGGCGACGAACCAGGGCTCCCCCGCCTCATCGGTCAAGGTGCGCAATGCCGCGCCCCTGAAATCGAACTTCTGGATTTCATTGTTCATTGGATTCTCCCTAGAATTGAGTTTGTGAGTAGTTTTCTCGAGGATCCGGCTTCACCGGCGAGAATGCGGTGCTGCTGCTTCCCGATGATTTCGAGATTGAGTGGCGGTCGTCCCACATGTCGCGCAGTCATAAGATTCGTGTATCTCTGACCGAGATAAAGAAGGAGGCGTGGAACCGCAGCTCGAAGAGTGTTCAGCAGATTCGCGAGAGGGCCTCGTCTCCGTCCGAATGCAGGCCTTGAGCTCATTGACTTCGAGGACCGTACTGATCGCGTTGGCGGTCGAGATGACGGCGCATGCGATGCTGATGATCGCCGGAATCCAATGAATCCAGTTCATTTCTCCTCCTTGCTGTTGTCGGCGAGCGCCCTGACTTTGTTTCCTTCGAATTCGAAGGGCTGGATTTGGTTGTTCATTGTTTTCTCTTTCGTGTAAACCCCTTCCCCGCCGGTACGCTGGTGACTGTCAGGAAAACCAATCCGCCGGTGGCAGGGAAAGGAAGAATGTAGATGGCCGAGATATTGAGAATCGGAAATAATGACGCCGATAGGTCCTTGTATGAGCAGTGGGCGTTGGCTGATGATCCGGCACAGGTCCTTGCGGATATGGCCGATGCCGCACGGAACCATCGCATCCTCAGGATTCATGCGAGCCGTACGGCTAACGGCCCCGTCGAGGACCTGTATGTGAATCCCGCGGAATGCTCGTGGTGGGATGTGGTTCATACGCGTCCTCAAAGGGTCGCGTCATACTAGGCTCGTTGCCTTCCGGCCGTGCGGTCTTCAGGGCCTGCGCGGCCGCTTCAGCGAGTTCGTACAGGTCGTGCGCACCACAGTGGAAGCTCAACCCGTACGACGCGCCGAGCTGAATGGTCAGCAGGAACCTGCCATCACCGAACGCCGGGGTGACCTTGAATCGCGGGTGCCAATCCTCGGAACCGCCCAGCAGCATGTCCTGCGGATGATCGAACACCGGCGATTCCTCGCGGGCGGCCAGCTCCTCGCGGACAACCTCCCTTATCGCGCCCAGCAATGCTGGTTGCCTCTTCTTGAACTCCTCAACTGAAACCGGAACAATGGTCTTGGTCGCCGGCCAAGTCTTAATATCGTTGCTCATTTCGGATTCTCCTTTCGATTCATTCGTCGGCGAGCGCTGATTGCTTTCCCGACGTGTTTCGTTTGAGGGCCTTCCTGCCGAGTGAGAGAATGAGCAGACCCACGCAGAGAAGGGAGGTGAGAATATGAGCAATGGATCCGATTTCGCGAAGGCGAGCGCCGTGTTTGGGAAGGCCGCCGAAACGTCCGATCCCGACGAGAGGATGAGAGCCCTGTGCCAAGGTCTTTCCCTCCTCGCCAAGGGATTCGATTCGATGGATGCCTCCATGGCATCCGCCGCCTACTGTCTCGACGTGCTCTCGGATAAGTTCTGAACGGAGTTCCTGTATCTCCGCGCTTAGTCGGTCCGCGGCCTGATTGACGTGCTCGAGAATCGAGCCCATGACTTCGGTCGTCATGTCGCGGGCCGACAACTGCCGTCTGACCTCGATGCCGATGCCTCGCAGGTCAAGGCTGGACAGGTGGCTCCTCCTGTCGTCGCCTATTGCTCCAATAACCGTTCTGGCAGGTTCCTCGCGGACGGCTTTCCTTATCGCGCCCAGCATCGCCGGGTGCAGGCGTTCGAACTCCTCAACGGAAATCGGGTTCATGGATTCATCCGGCGTCTCAGCCGGAATGTTGATGCTCATTTCGGATTCTCCTTTCGATTCATATGTCGGCGAGCGCTGCTCACGGCTTGATCTGTTTGATGCCGTCGATTGGTTGGAGGAGCTTGATCATGAGCTGGTAGAGGCTCATGCCGAGCATCGTCGCCGTCTTCTCGAGTTGCTCGGTGTTAAACGACCCCTTGCCTCCCAGACGTTCGCTGACGGTTTTCTCGCTCATGCCGAGTTCCTTGGCGAGCGCGGCCTGTGTTTTGCGGTGACGTGCAAGCTCGCCGCTGAGATTCCTTGCGATGGTCTCCGTCTCACTCATCTGTCTTGCCGCTCCTTTCTTTGTTCATTGCCTTGCGGTAATTCTTACCGTACTTAATTGAGTAAGTTTATTGTTACTCAATTAAGTATTCTTTACAAATCCTTCTCAATTGGGTACCATGTTGGGCATGGGAAGCATTGCCAAAAATGAAGTCACCGAAGACAGCAAGCGAATCATCGACATATGTCGAGATCTCGTTAAACGAAGTGGAATAACAAATGCCGAGTTCTACAAAAAGAGCGGTATGAGAAACAACTACTGGCACGTAAGGCTCCGATATGAAGCGCCGCTCACGACGTCAGATGTGGAGCACATCGCCTCCACATTCGGGCTCACCAGCCTCGACATCTACACACGAGCACTCGGCAGCGAAGCCGCCCGCGCCTACGAGGCCCGCGAGCGCGAGTTCCAGGTCACGGATGATCTGGTGGATCGCATCGCCGCGCACCCGGAGGACTATGACGTAGCCGCGAACAAGGATCCGAACAAGACACTCGAAGCGGAAACGCCAAGAGATTGAATTTTTAATGCAAATCAACCAAGGAAAGAAGGAAACCATGTACAGGAAGACAATCGCAACGGCCGTCGCCGGTCTGCTCATTCTCGGGCTTGGCGCATGCGGCAACGCCAGTGACGCCAAAACCGCCGACGCCGGCAGCACGAGCCAATCGCAGACGACGAAGAAGCCGGCAGAGAAGAAGCCGGCAGAACAGCCTGCGGATCTGACCGGCACATGGAAGCAGACCAACTCCGGCAGCACGGATTCCTGGATGGAAGCCGAGATAACGGCCGACACGATCACCGTCCAGTGGGTCAGCGACAACGGCGATACGAAGAGCCTGTACTGGAAGGGCTCCTACAATGCGCCCGACAAGGCCGGCGACTGGAAGTGGACGAGCCAGGGAGACACCGCGGCGATGCAGGCGTCCCTGCTCGGCTCGCAGGACGCCACCAAGGACTTCACCTACACCAAGGCGAACGGCGTCAGCTGGGAGACCACCGCGATGGGCACCACCACAGTGGTGAAGACCGCCAAGCAGTGAGCGATAGGCTCAGCAAGCCGCTCAAGGCGGGAGCTCCAAGGAACTGGGTCTGCGCGCGTCATACGCGGATTGAACTATTAGAAATAACCGAATAGTTCAAAACCGTTGGAAACATCAACAACAGACCATTTTGTTGACGTCAACAAGATGGTTGTGGAATCGGAAGGAGACAAGCATGGCGGACGAACCACAGGAAGGCCGGATAATCCTCTACCAAGAGGACGGGCGCAACGTACCAGTCGAAGTCACGTACTGGCGGGAGACGTTCTGGCTCACACAGCAGAAAATGGCAGAATTGTTCAATGTTACCGTGCCGACCATCAACGAGCATTTGAAAAACATCTTCTCATCCGGCGAACTGACAGAGACGTCAACCATTCGGAAATCTCGAATAGTTCGACAAGAAGGTTCTCGCCAGGTATCAAGAGAAATCTCTTTCTACAATCTCGACGCAATCATCGCCGTCGGATACCGCGTCAACAGCAGACAGGCCACACAATTCCGCCAATGGGCCACCGGCATCCTACGCGAATACATCGTCAAGGGATTCGCCCTCAACGACGACATGCTCAAGAACGGCAGACCGTTCGGAGACGACTATTTCGAGGAACTGCTCGACCGCATCCGCGACATCCGCACCAGCGAGCGTCGGTTCTGGCAGAAGGTCACCGACCTGTTCAGCGAGGTCAGCTACGACTATGACCCGAACTCGCAGACGGCTAGGGACTTCTTCGCCAGCTGCCAGAACAAGATGCACTACGCCGTCACCCATCAGACCGCCGCCGAAATCGTCATGGATCGTGTGGACGCCGGCAAGCCGAACATGGGATTGACTACTTGGAAGGGCGCTCCGAAAGGACATCCACGGTCCACGGACGTGACCGTGGCAAAGAACTATCTGAACGAACGCGAGATGAAGGCGTTGAACACGCTCACCACCGGTCTGCTGGACCTCGTGGAGGCACGAGTACTGAACCACACCCTCACCAGCATGGAGGAATGCGCCACGCTGATCGACCAGTACATCTCCCTGTCGGGCATGCCGTTGCTGGAAGGCAAAGGCAACCGTGGACACGAGCAGATGAGACGCAAGGCCCTCGACGAGTTCCACAAGTGGGATGCGGCACGAGAAAGCGATTTCGACAGGTTCGCCAAGGGATTGGACGGAACTGGACGGTGAACGACGCCACATTGACGTCCTGGTCGAAGACACTGGGCGTGCGAGTGGAGGAACGCCGGCTGGCCGGAGACAGGTGCGGGATCTACTACGATCCGCTCCGCCTCATCATCCTCGACGAACGGCTGGCCGGATTCCAGCGCCGCTGCACCCTCTGCCATGAGCTCATCCACGCGAAACACCACGATTCGGGATGCGGCACGCAGTATGGGTTGAAGTGCGAGCGCCGGTGTCGCAGGGAGACCGCGCTGGCGTTGATCAGTCCCGTGGACTATGGCATGGTGGAGCAGATATACGAAGGCAATACGTGGATGATGGCCGTGGAATTGGGCGTCACCATCCAAGTACTGTCGGACTATCGGCAGCTGTTGTACGATTCCGGCGTGTGCGTGCAATAAAAGAAGCTCAGCGTCCACATACCGCGACGGGAAACAAAAAAGGGTCCCGCCCGAACACAGTCGGACGGAACCCAAGGAACCAACAATCAGCATTTCCGTTTTCACCAAAATGAGGTTCCACGCACAGTGTAGCGCGGATCCTCGGAAAGAGACAACCATGGCCAGAGCGTTCGTAGACGACAGATGGCTCAAAAACGACGAGGACGGCAACCCGCCCAGCAGGGCCGCGAAACAGTCGCTGGCCAATGCGAAGGATCCGATGAAAGCCAATGTGCCCGGCAAATGGCGGTCCGCGCTGTACGGCCAAGGCTCACGGTGGAGATGCCGCTGGTACACGCTTCGAGACGGCAAACGCGTCCAGAAATCACGGAACTTCGCCAAGCTCCGTGACGCTGAGGAATACGCAGCGGCCATCGAGGACGACATCAGACGCGGCAAATACCGCGACCCGCAGCAGGAACTACGCATCTTCCGGGACGTTGCCTCCGAATGGACGGACGGCAAGATGGATATCAAACAGGGCACTTTGGGCAGATACCGCCGCGAATTGCGCGTTTATATCAACCCCAAGTGGGGCGATCGCACACTGAGGGAAATCCAACGCGACGAACTGCAACAGTGGGTCACGCAGCTCACCGAAGGCGGGTATCCCGCCGAACTGCAGGACGATCGCGAATCGAAGCCATTGAGTCCACGCAGCATCCGCAACATCGTCAAGGTCGTCATGGGCGGTGTCATGGAATTCGCCTTGGAGCACGGCTGGATCGGAGAGAACCCCATTGAAAAGGTCACCGTGCCGCGCATCACGCAATCCGATGACGACATGGTGTTCCTTACCGTCGAGGAGGTGGAGTTGCTGGCCGGCATGGCCGAACGGGCAGGACGGCCGGTAGACGGGCTGATCGTCCGCTGGCAGGCATACACCGGTGCCCGCATTGGCGAGACGCTGGCACTCAAATGCGGCGACGTGGATGTGGAATCACGCAGGGCGCGCATCCGCCGCACTTGGACCGACGACGGCAAAGGCAGGCTTGTGCTGGGCACGCCGAAGAACGGCAAACCGCGCAGCATCGCCATACCCAGATTCCTTATACCGTCCATCGAACGGCAGATGGAGGGCATGGGCGACGACGACTGGCTGTTCCGCGCGGCAAGAGGCGGGAACCTGTGGACGAACACGTGGCGGACGCGTGTCTGGCGAAAGGCCGTCCGACTGGCCGGCATGGAGGACGAGGGCGTGACCATCCATAGTTTGAGGCATAGCTATGCGAGCTTTGCGATTGCTCAAGGCGCGGATGTGAAGACCCTACAGATGCAGCTCGGCCACTCCTCACCCAGCATCACGCTGAACACATACACGGCTCTCTGGCCGGAACGATTGGACGATGTGGCGGACGCGATTGGCGAGCTGCGCGCTGAACAGTTGAAGACCGTCTAGACGCGGAGGTTGCGCGGTCATCGTGTCGAATCGTGTCGATAGCCTACGGCCAAGAAAAAATAAAGCCTTGGAAACGTAATGTTTCCAAGGCTTCCGGTCGGGCTGACAGGATTTGAACCTGCGACATTCTGCTCCCAAAGCAGACGCGCTACCAAACTGCGCTACAGCCCGTTCATGCACTCCCGCACGTGGCAGGTGAACACGAGTTTCCATTGTAGCGTATGGTAGGACAACGACAGGCTAGAATGGCAAATACTGGAGGGAACGCGCATGGGACGTCATCAGCAAGCCGAGGCTTCAGGCATCATTTCCTTCATGGCATGCGCCACTCTTGCATGGATCGCCATGGACCTATATCTGCAATTCGCTCCCGCCATCTGGCGTGTCACCCAACGCCTGTTCACCGTGTGTGCCGGAATCACCGCGGGATGTGGAGTCATCTCGTTCACCTTGGGGTATGCGCGCAACTCCAGGTCGATGACGTTGAAACATGGCTGGACCATTCCTATTCGCCGTATCTTCGAGATACTCGCTTTGTCCGTGGTCTACGCGTCGACCATTTTCGTCACGGCGTTCATGCTGCTTTCCATTGCCAGCAACATGATGGGGTTGCGCACGTTAAAAGGCTATCTGACTGCGCTCTGCGCCGCGATCTCGGGGGTCGTAGGCTATGTCACGTTCGTACAGGCGGAACTCATGAATGCCAAGACCATCGCATCCTTGTTGCCGTTCTTCGTGGTTTCCGGTGTCAGCATCGCAGGATTGACGTCCGATGATCCATACTGGTACAACAACAATTTCTCCCAATTGGGCGATCGAACCACTTTTGCTGCTCGTATGTTCAATTCGACATTGATGTTGGCCGGCGTCTGCATCGTCATCATCAGCTATTTCGCGATTTCGGAGCTCATCACCACGCACCGTCTGCAGATGCAGTATCTGTCTGCAAGCGATGAAAAAGAAGCTCCCAAACACTTCAAGGCGCGGATTCTTCTGCTATCGACCATGCTGACGCTCGCAGGCATCGCCTTCATCGGCATCGGCATGTTCCGTTACACGCCGCATCCGATTCTGCACAACGTATTCGCCCGCGGTCTTCCCTGCCTGATGAGCGTGCTGATGATCGCGCTGCCTTGGCTGGCCCCGCAGCTTTCAAAAGTAGTATATGTGATTTCAGACCTAGCTATCGTGATCGGGGCTCTTGCCGGGTTCCAGTGGTTGGCGGGGCGTAACACGTTGACGAACGTCGAGGCTCTTGCCGGCATGATGTTTCTGGGCTGGTTCATCATCTTTTCACGGCAGATTGCGGCCATCGAATCCGATCGTATGCAGACGCAGCTTATTCTGGCGCAAACCAAGCGGCCAGAATCCGTCGAGGATCTTGCGGAGGTCAGCGAAACCGTTCCTGGAACCGTTTCCCGACTCTCGTCGGAAGTCTAATTCTCGTAACGGTTCACGAGCACAGTCCACAAACAATACGGCGAGGTGTCACCCGTACGGATGGCACCTCGCCTGTTCTCATGGCTATCAGAAATCGTAGTTCTTTGTGGTGGGCTTTCTATCGCTCATCAGCAACAGGAAGCTTCTCGACTGCGCCGTGATCGCGAAGCCGGCCTCATAGTTGAGTTCCGGACCCTTCGGATTATGCGTGTCGACGACCAGACGCCATTTCTTGCCATACCGCTCGTCCGGCAAGGTGAACATAATCGGCTCGTAATGCGCGTTGAAAATCAGGATGAAGTTATTGTCCACCATCTGGTTGCCATACCAGTCGGCTTCCGGAATATCGGAACCGTTCAGATAGATCATCACCGAGAACGCGTGGGTATTGGACCAATCTTCCATGTCCATGATGGAACCGGTGTGGTCCATCCATTCGACCTGCGGAATCTTATCGTCCGGGTCTCCTGGCTCGCGGCCGGTGAAGAAACGACGACGGTGGAGCACCGGGTGCTCGAGTCGCAGATGAATCAGCTTCGAAACGAACTCAAGCAGATCCTTCTGACTATCGTCAAGATCCCAATTGGTCCATGAAATGGCGTTGTCCTGGCAATAGGCATTGTTGTTGCCCTGTTGCGTGCGTGCCACCTCATCGCCGCCGCAGATCATCGGAATGCCCTGACTGCACAGCAGCGTCGCGAACATGTTGCGCATCTGCTGTTGCCGCAGGTCGTTGACGTCCTTGATGGTGGTCGGGCCTTCGACACCGCAGTTCCAGGAACGGTTGTTGCTTTCGCCATCCCTATTGCCTTCGCCGTTGGCGTCGTTATGCTTCTCGTTGTAGCTCACCAAATCGTTCATGGTGAAGCCATCATGTGCGGTGATGAAGTTCACGGAAGCCACCGGACGGCGGCCGTTCATCTGATACAGGTCGGAGCTGCCCATCAGACGGCTGGCGAATTCCGGTAGCGTCGATGGTTGCGAACGCCAGAAGTCACGCACGCAATCACGGTAGCGGCCGTTCCATTCGGACCAGCTGGACGGGAAGCCGCCCACCTGATAGCCGCCGGAACCCAAATCCCAAGGTTCGGCGATGAGCTTGACACGGGAGATGACCGGATCCTGTTCGACGATGTCGAAAAAGGCGGACAGCTTGTCGACTTCCTGGAACTGGCGGGCCAGCGTGGCCGCAAGATCGAATCGGAAACCATCGACATGCATTTCGGTGACCCAGTAGCGCAGGCTGTCCGTGATGAGCTGCAGCGCGTGCGGCGAGCGCATCAGCAGGGAGTTGCCGGTGCCGGTCGTGTCGAAGTAGTGGCGTCGGTCGTTGTCGACCAGACGGTAGTAGGCACCGTTGTCGATGCCTTTGAAGCTTAGGGTCGGGCCGAGGTTGTTGCCTTCGGCGGTGTGGTTGTACACCACGTCGAGGATCACTTCCATGCCGGCGCGATGGTAGGCCTTGACCATGGATTTGAATTCGTTGACCTGCTCGCCGCGTTGTCCGGAGCTTGAGTACGCGTTATGAGGCGCGAAGAAGCCGATGGTGTTGTAGCCCCAGTAGTTGCTCAGGCCTTTTTCCTGCAGGAAGCTGTCGTTGACGAACTGGTGGATCGGCATAAGTTCGATGGCGGTGACGCCGAGCTTCCTCAGATATTCGATGACCGATGGATATGCGAGGCCCGCGTAGGTTCCACGGATGTCCGGCGGCACGTCCAGGTTGAGATTGGTCATGCCACGCACATGGGCTTCGTAGATTACCGAATCATGGTAGGAGATGTTCGGATGTTGGTCGTTGCCCCAGTCGAAATACGGATTGACCACGGCCGATTTCATGGTATGCGGCGCGGAATCCAGCGTATTCATGCTGGTGACGTCCTCAGGGCTTTTGAACCAATACGAATAGAGGCTTTCGTCACCGTCGATGTTTCCCTCGATGGCTTTTGCGTACGGGTCGAGCAGCAACTTGTTCGGGTTGCACCGCAGGCCCTTTGCTGGATCATACGGACCGTACACACGATAGCCGTACCGTTGCCCGGGTTGTATTCCCGGCAGATAGTTATGCCATACGTAGGAGTTCTGCTCCGTCATTTCCACTCGGGTCTCACGGTCTTCCTCATCGAAAAGACAAAGCTCGACTTTCTGGGCCACTTGAGAGAAGAGGGCGAAATTCACGCCGGCGCCGTCGTAGCTCGCACCGAGTGGATACATCGATCCAGGTCTGATTTGCATAATTCAAGTATCGCACGTTTTGCGAGTTGAATTCGTTATTTCGTTTATTCCGGCGATTGTTTTTACAATTCGAAACCTGCAGGCCGCTATTGTTGCCGCATTCTGCGAATTTGCTCATGCAAAATGGCGATCTCCGAATTGGAGGCCGTGATGTGCGTGTCTCGTAGCTGCTTCCACGGGATCCAAGCAGATTCGACATGCTCGTCGGCGTCGAAATGCCGTTCGACGGCCTGCCAGTGGCGCAGGTGCACCACCATGATGTTGGCCAGTTCGTCGGTCATGCCTTCGGATGAATAGAATTGCCCGACATGGTCGATATCGCAACTGTTTTCGTCGATTGGCTCGACGCCGGTCTCTTCGCGCAGCTCACGCAATGCGGCCGCATCGACGTCTTCCCCGTCATCGATGAGTCCTGCCGGCAGACCGTAGGCGAAGGCGTCGCAGCCGACGCGGTATTCTCGTTCGACCAAGTACAAATCCTGCGCGCAGTCATGCACCAGCATGACCACACAGGGCGCGTGCCGCATCACCTGTCTGCGGATCACGGTTTGTCCGCCGTCTCGTGTCTGCAACGCGATACGCATGTCCTCCACGCCGAAAATCGCGCCTTGATACACGTGCTCTCTGCTGAGTACTGTGGCCGGTCTGGTCATGTCCACGCCATCGCTGGATTCGTTCAGCGACATATCCATGCTGGTCGTATCGGACATCGTCGTTCAGCGTTCCTGCCCGCAGGACGGCAGTACCAGATTCCAGGGATCGGTGTTCATGGAAATCCAGCGGACGGTGGGGATGTCTCCGGTCGCCTCAGATACGGCACGAGGCACATCGCCCATGGCGTATTGGAACCATATGGATTCGATGGCGCTGTGTGGCGTGTTGATGAACATCGGACGAACAGTGGCGTCGCCTCGGCCGAGTTCGATGTCCGCGGCACGCATGGACGCCTCATAGCGCGCCTGCTCGATGGCATCGGTCACCGGATGATGGCGCAGATCGCTGGTCACATACACATCGACGCCTGCGGCACGCACTTCATCGAACAGGGAATCGCCCGAGCCCGGCAATACCGCCACCGTGCCGATCGTCGCGTCAAGGTCGCCGCACACCTGCACGCCAAGTTCGGTGTATGGCAGCGCGTCGGCCACACGACGGGCGAAATCACGCAATGCGATCGGCTCCTGCAACCGGCCGACACGGCCCAATCCGACCGGATGTTCGGCTTTCGGATCTTCGATGGGTACCAGCGGACGCTGTTCGATCAGGCCGAACGCGTCGGCGGCGGCCATGCTGACTCCTCGGTAGGAGGCATCGGCATTGGTGTGCCCAACCCACAGCGCGCAACCGGCGAGGTTGAGCTTCCGGACGATCTCACCACGGAATCCTAGTCCGGAGACCGCATGCACGGAACGGAAGAACAGCGGATGGTGGCAGATCAGCAGGTCGATGCCTCCGGCGATAGCCTGGTCGATCACCGCCATGGATGGGTCCGCCGCGAACGCGATGTTGCGCACGTCGTGGCGAAGGTCTCCCACGATGAGTCCCGGCTCATCCCATTGTTCCGCGTATCGCAGCGGATACAGCGTTTCAAGCACATCCACGACCTGCTTCAGCGTTGCCACAATCTTCCTTCTTTCTTTTTTAATCAGCCTTCGATTATCCGACGGGAACGGATCAGTGGGCCGCCAATTGCCAATCGGAACCGATGCCCGTCGATACGTCCAACGGAACGGCCATGGTGACGGCATGCTCCATGGCATCCTTCACCAGCGCGGTGGCCTGCTTCTCCTCACCGGGCGCGATCTCCACCACAAGTTCATCATGAATCTGCAGTATGAGGCGACTTCCAAGGTTCGCTTCCTGCAGTGCGTCATACGCACGAATCATGGCGATTTTCATGATGTCCGCCGCCGAGCCTTGGATAGGCGCGTTCAACGCGGCGCGTTCGGCCGCGTCCCTCACGGCACGGTTCGGCGATTTGAGACCGGGGAAATACCTGCGCCTTCCGAAAATGGTTTCGGTATATCCTTTTTCGCGTGCGGACGAGACAAGCGATTCAAGGTATTCATGGACTTTGCCAAAAGTGGCGAAATACTGGTTTTTCAGCGATTCGGCTTCTTTGGGCTTGATCTTGAGCTGCTGGGCAAGTCCATACGTGCTCAGACCGTAGGCAAGTCCATAGCTCATCGCCTTGACGTGGCTACGCTGATCGGACGTGATGTCGTCAACGGGAATGCCGTAGACCAAGCTGGCCACATACTTATGGAAGTCCTTGCCGGAGCGGAAGGCCTCTATCAACGCCTCATCACCGGAAAGGTCGGCCATGATGCGCAGTTCGACCTGCGAGTAGTCGGAGCTCAGCAACGATTCGAAGCCCTCTCCCGGCACGAACGCGGATCGAATCTCACGACCTGCGGGATCCCGGTTCGGAATGTTCTGCAGGTTTGGATCGACGGAGCTCAATCGTCCGGTGGCTGCCACCGTCTGTTCGAAAGTGGTGTGGATGCGACCGTCATGACGGTTTGTGGCGTCGATCAACGTCTGCACGATCTGCTTGAGCTTGTTCTTTTCACGATGCATCAGCAACGCGTCAAGGAACTGGCATGCGCGGTCGTTATCGTACGAGCGGTCACGCAAGGTCTGCAATGCCGCGGCATTGGTGGTGTATGAACCGGACTTGGTTTTTTTCGTCGGTTTCAATCCCATGTCTTCGAACAGGATCTTCTGCAGCTGTTTGGGGCTTTGCAGGTTCACCTGCTCCCCCGCGAACTGCCACGCCGTTTCCTGTGCCTGGGCAGCGTCGGCGGCAAGTTGGTCGCGCATCTGCACCAGACGTGTCATATCCACTTGGGCGCCGACCTGTTCCATGCCATGCAGGACCTGAGAGACCGGAAGCTCAATGGATTTGAGGAGACCGAATTGTTCGCGCTTATCCAGCACACCGGCCAAATATTCGGCCAAAAGCCCCACGATTGCGGTGCGGGTGAGTATCAGCTCGTCGTTCTTGGAATCGTTTTCCTCAGGCTCGTCGAAGTCCAAGGTCCCCTGTGTCGCGGCTTCGGCTTGTGCTTCGATGTGCAGATCAAGGAAATGGGCCGCAGCCTGTTCCAGCGTGTCCGCGTGGAAATCCGGGTGGACAAGATATCCGGCGAGCTTGGTGTCGAACAATGGTTCCGGAAGTTCCACGCCGATGCTGCCCAGCAGATGCGCATGTTCTTTGTAACCGTGCACGACCATGGAATGGTGATAGCGGTCGAACAGCCTTTGCAGGCATTGCACCATATCCGGACTGAATACGTCGATGCGAATGGCTTCGCCGTGCACGGCGATCATCAATGCCGAAAGAGAGGCTTCTCCGGGTTTGCTCGTGCCTTCGGCGTAAAGCGTCCAGGACTGTTTCACCTTGTCCGTGCAACGGGTCGAAGAATCGATTTCGAAGCCGAATTCCGGAATGTCGTTGGAGGAGCGTTCATGGCGTTCGTGCAGATGTTCCTGCACCACGGGGAAATGGTTTTGGACCCATGTCTCCACCACATGCGGATCGTTGACGTCTTCGACATGTGGCAGCCCGAGCTTGCTGGATTCGTGCACGTCCCCGGATGGTTTGTCCGCATTGAACGTTTTGAGCACGCGATTCTTGGTCCGAACACCGAATTCGAGCTTGGTGAATAGATCGTCGAGTTGACCAGCGTCGACTTGTCCAAATGTCAGGTCGGATACCGACACGCCAAGATCAAGGTCACGAACCAAAGCGTTCACGGAACGGTTCAGTTTGACCTGTTCGATGTTTTCGCGCAGGGCTTCGCCTTTTTTGCCGCTGATCTCGTCGGCGTGTTCGATGATCTGCTCAAGTCCGCCGTACTGGTTGATCCATTTGGCCGCGAATCCGTCGCCGACTCCGGGAACGCCGGGGATGTTGTCAGCGGTTTCTCCGCGCAAGGCGGCCAGATCCGGGTATTGCGCGGGAGAGACATGATATTTCTCCTGCACGGCATCCGGGGTCATATGTTTGAGGTCTTTGAAATGGTGGCCGGGATACAGCACGGTGATGTCGTCGTTGATCAGCTGGAAAGCATCACGGTCGCCGGACAGCACCAATGTGCGGTAGCCTGCCTGGTCGCCCATGCTGGCGAGCGTGCCGATCACATCGTCACCTTCGTAACCGGGTTTTTCGATGTATGTGACGCCCAAGGCCGTCAGCATCTGCTGGATTAATGGCAGCTGGCTGAGCAGTTCCTCGGGGGCCGCGTCGCGAGTTCCTTTGTACTGCGGCAGCATCTGGTTGCGGAACGTGCCGCCCTTCACATCGAATGCGACGGCAAGATGGTCTGGATGTTCGGCATCGATCACCTGCGAAAGCATGGTGGCGAATCCCCAGACCGCGTTGGTGGCCTGACCTGATGATGTACTGAAATTCTCTACGGGTAAGGCAAAAAAAGCGCGGAACGCCAAAGAATGGCCGTCAACGACCAATAGCGTTCCGCGTGAAGTGCCTTCCACAGTTGGTGTGTTAGCGCTCATCCTCTGCTTCCGACTTCTGTTCGCCATACTTGGCGATGATGGCCATGGCCAGACGCTTCTTCGGAATGCGCTGGTCCATGGAGGTCTTCTGAATCCAACGGAAAGCGCCCTGTTCGGAGAAGTCCGCCTTGTCCATCAGCAGGCCCTTGGCGCGGTCGACGAGCTTGCGCTCCTCCAGCGTTTCTTCGGCCTTCTTCAGCTGCTCTTCGGCCTTCTTCAGCTGTTCCTCGGTTTCCTGCAGTTTGGACTCGCTACGTTCGACATTGTCAAGCAGATCGTTGATTTCGGCGAAACGGCCCATGGCGACTTCCAAAGCCGGCAGCAGCTTGGATTCCTCATACGGCTTGGTGACATACGCCATGGCGCCAGCGCCCGTGGCCTTTTTGACCAAATCAGACTGGGAGAATGCCGTCAGCATGACGACCGGAGCGATGTTCTCATCACAGATGATGCCAGCGGCCTCGATGCCATCCATGCGAGGCATCTTGACATCCATGCACACCACGCTCGGGCGGAACTTACGGGTCAGTTCAACGGCTTCCTCACCGTTGGCGGCCTCTCCGACGACCTCATAGCCGTTATCCTCAAGCATGGCGACCAAATCCATGCGGTTCACGGATTCGTCTTCGGCAACGACGACGGTGCGCTTGTGTGCCTCGTTATTATTGGCAGAATCCGGCTCGGGAGCCGCAGCAGCTTGGAGCTCCTCATCAGTGAGTACTTCGTCCGGTTCCGTGGTCTTCTCTGCAGCCATGTCGGTCTCTTTCCACTGTCACACCCAAAGCCGGCCTAACATGCCCCAACCCGGGCCTGGATTGATATTGATTTCTTACGTGCCCTCGGTGGGACTCGAACCCACACTGCGCAGATTTTGAGGCTGCTTCCTCTACCAATTGGGATACGAGGGCTTGCACGCAACTCTGGAAGAATACCACATGATTGCGATTTGCGCCAAATCTCGGCGTTGTCATCATTCGGGGACATCGCGTAAAAACAATAATCCTCCCATCGGGAACCAATGGGAGGATTATGGAATCAGCGTTTAACGCGACGATTCAAATCTCAGTCGCAGGCACCAACGGTGTGGACGTAGATGGAATCGGTGCGACCCGGCTGGTGTTCGCCCTGGGCGGAGCTCAGCACGACGATCTTGTCGCCATCGGAGACCTTGCCGGCGTCCTTGAGGACCTTGTCGGTGAAAACCATGAGGTCCTTGCGGGACTTGTCATGGTAATCCTCGTCGACCAGGAAGGACTCGGTGCCCCAAGACAGGGCCAGCCAGTGGAAGGTGTGCTCATTGTTGGTGATGCCGTAGATCGGGGTGGCCGGACGTTCACGGGACACGCGGTGCACGGTGGAACCGGTCTGGGTGTAGGCGACGATGGCCTTGGCGTTGAGCTTGTCGGCCAGGTCGACGGCGGCGGAAGAGACGGCACCGGTGGAGGACATATCCAGGTTCTTCAGCTCCGGGATGCGGTCGAAACCATGCTCGGTGGCGAAGGTGGAGATGCGGCTCATGGTGTTCACGGTGACTGCCGGGTACTTGCCGACGGCGGTCTCGTTGGAGGTCATGGTGGCGTCGGCACCGTCGAGGACGGCGTTGGCGCAGTCGGATGCCTCTGCACGGGTCGGGACCGGGGAGCTGACCATGGAGCCGAGGACTTCGGTGGCCACGATGACCGGCTTGGCGTACTGACGAGCCAGCTCGATGCAGCGCTTGGTGGCCAGCGGGACCTCTTCCAGCGGGCACTCGACGGCCATATCGCCACGTGCGACCATGATGCCGTCGAACGCCTTGACGATCTCCTCGAGGTTCTCGAGGGCCTGCGGCTTCTCGATCTTGGCGACGACCGGGATACGGCGGCCTTCCTCGTCCATGATCTCATGGGCGCGATCGATGTCGGTGGCGAAGCGCACGAAGGACATGGCAATGATGTCGGCGCCGGTGCGGATGGCCCAGCGCAGATCCTCTTCGTCCTTCTCGGTCAGAGCCGGCAGAGACACGGCGACGCCCGGAAGGTTGATGCCCTTGTGGCTGGAGACCGGTCCGGCAACGACAACCTTGGTGTACACGTTGTTGCCTTCGACCTTGGTGACCTCGAGGCGGACCTTGCCGTCGTCGATGAGGATCGGATCGCCTGCATGGCAGTCGCCCGGGAGACCCTTGAAGGTGGTGGAGGTGATGTGCTCGTCGCCTTCGATGTCATCAGTGGTGATGACGAACTCCTGGCCTTCGGTCAGCTGGACCTTGTCCTCGCCGTCGGCGTTCTTCTTGAACCAACCGCAGCGGATCTTCGGACCCTGCAGGTCAACCAGGGCTGCGACGTTGCGGCCAGTGGCCTTGGCGGCGGCACGGAGGTTGTTGTAGACCTTGAGGTGGTCTTCCGGAGTGCCGTGGGAGCGGTTCAGACGAGCGACGTCCATACCTGCTTCGACAAGGCTGGTGATGCCTTCCAGGGACTCGGTAGCGGGACCGATGGTATCTACGATCTTGGCTTTACGCATGAATGCCTGCCTATTCTTGTTGATATTGATTTTGGATCTGACGACCCTGTTTCCAATGGCATAGCTTACTAGCAAAAAGCGCCCACTTCCACCTCAGAACTAGGTGTGTTGTGAGCGCTCACAATTTCGTAGGAGAATAGAAAAGCTCTATTCTCCCAACGTTTGCCGGACTGTCACTTTTCGTTCGCTTTCATGGTGCGCATCTTAATAACACTTGCCAAAGCGGAACCGCCGATCGCAAGAACGATCACGACAAGCGACAGCCATGTGGGCACTTCCGGAACCCAGGAAATCGGCTGGCCGCCATTGAGGAACGGCAGCGAATTGCCATGCAGGGCCTCCATGATGAGTTTGACGCCGATGAAGCCCAGCACCACGGACAGGCCCAGCGGAAGATAGACGAGCTTGTCAAGCAGCTCTCCGAGCAGGAAGTACAGCTGCTGCAGACCGAGCAATGCGAACACGTTGGACGTGAACACGATGAACGGATCTTTGGTCAGGCCGAAAATGGCGGGGATCGAATCGAAAGCGAACATCACGTCGGTGGTGCCGATGGTCAGGAACACGATGAGCATCGGGGTCCAATGCTTCACACCGTTCTTGATAGTACGCAGCTTTTCGCCGTCGTATTCATCGGTGATCTTGATGACCTTGCGCAGTGCGTGAATCAACGCGTTCTCATGGTATTCCTCGTCCTCGTCTCCCCCGGCGACGAGTTTGATGGCCGTGACGATGAGGAACGCGCCGAATAGGAAGAACACCCAAGTGAAGCGCGAGATGATGGCAGCGCCCACCAAAATGAACATGCCTCGCAGTACGAGCGCGACGGTGATGCCGACTGACAGCACGAATTTCTGTAGTTCCTTCGGCACCGCGAAATTCGACATGATAATGACAAACACGAACAGGTTGTCTATGCTCAGCGAATATTCGGTCAGCCAACCTGAGTAGAACTCGATGGCAGGCTTCGAGCCGGCGAAGAACCACATGAGTCCGCCGAAGATCAACGCCATGACCACGAAGAACGCGATATGCTGCACGCATTCCTTGGTGGAGGGCACATGCGGCTTGCGCCCGATGATGAACAGGTCCACCACGAAGAAGACGGCAAGCACCGCAAACGTGGCGATTTCAAAAACAAGTGGTGTTTCAGCCATAATCCACTATGGTACGGATGCCGTATGACCGGTCGAGAACTATTTGCTCGCCTCCGTCATCTGCCGAAGTTCCTTTTTCAGGTCACGGATCTCGTCACGCAGACGAGCCGCAAGCTCGAATTGCAGTTGTTCTGCGGCGGTATGCATCTGCTCGGACAGTTGTCGAATGAGATCAGCTAGATCCTGTGCGGGCAATCCGGCCTTGAGAATCTCCTCGTGCCGCCTGCCGGATTCCTCCTTGCTGGTATGTGGCACGCCGAGATGCGAATTGCCGGCTTTGTCCGCGTTTCGGTATCCGGTACCGAGCAATGTCTGGGTGTCGACGTCCTCCTTGGCGAGCATGTCGTTGACATCGGAGATCTTCTTGATGAGCGGCTTCGGATCGATGCCATGTTCCTTATTGTAGGCGATCTGGATGTCACGGCGGCGGTTGGTCTCGTCGATGGCCTTGCGCATGGCTTCGGTGATGTCGTCCGCATACATGACGACGGTGCCGGACACGTTTCGCGCCGCACGGCCGATGGTCTGGATGAGCGAACGGTAGGAACGCAGGAAGCCTTCCTTATCCGCGTCGAGGATTGCGACCAATGACACTTCCGGCAGATCGAGGCCCTCTCGTAGCAGGTTGATGCCGACGATGACGTCGATCTTGCCTTCACGCAGTTCACGCAGCAGTTCGACACGACGCAAGGTGTCCACATCGGAATGCAGATATTCGACTTTGATGCCGCGTTCCAGCAGATAGTCGGTCAGATCCTCGGCCATTTTCTTAGTGAGCGTGGTGACCAGCGCACGTTCGTTCCTTGCCACGCGGTCTTTGATTTCGGCAAGCAGGTCATCGATCTGCCCTTCCACCGGCCGCACGTCGATCTGCGGATCGACTAGTCCGGTCGGACGTATGATCTGTTCGACCACGCCGTCGCTCAAACCGAGTTCGTAATCGCCGGGCGTTGCCGACAGGTACACCGTCTGACCGACGCGTTCCTGGAACTCCGGCCATTTGAGCGGTCGATTGTCCATTGCCGACGGCAGGCGGAAACCGTGTTCGACCAGCGTGCGTTTGCGGCTCGCGTCGCCTTCGTACATGGCACCGATCTGCGGCACGGTGACATGTGATTCGTCGATGACGAGCAGGAAATCATCGGGGAAAAAGTCAAGCAGCGTGTGCGGAGGCGTGCCCGGCGCGCGTCCGTCGAAATGCCGCGAATAGTTCTCCACGCCGGAGCATGTGCCGACCTGCGAGAGCATTTCCAGATCGTATGTGGTGCGCATGGTGAGACGCTGCGCTTCAAGTTCCTTGCCTTGCTTATGCAATTCGGCGGTACGCTCGTCAAGTTCCTGTTGGATGGTTTTGAGCGCCCGTTCCATACGTTCCGGTCCGGCAACGTAATGCGAGGCCGGGAAGATGTGCACCTGCGATTCGTGCGCGATCACGTCGCCGGTCAGCGGATGCAGCGTGGAGATGCGGTCGATTTCGTCGCCGAAGAATTCGATGCGGATGGCCAGTTCCTCGTATACGGGGATGATCTCAACGGTGTCGCCGCGCACGCGGAATGTGCCTCGCGTGAAGGCGATGTCGTTGCGCTTGTATTGCATGTCCACGAATTTGCGCAGTAAATCGTCACGGTCGATCTGCTGGCCTTCCTGGAGGAACAGCATACGGCCAGCGTATTCTTCCGGCGTTCCCAAACCGTAGATGCAGGAGACGGTGGCCACGACCACGCAATCGCGACGGGTCAGAAGGTTCGCGGTGGCGGCGTGGCGCAATCGCTCCACATCGTCGTTGATGTTGGAATCCTTCTCGATGTAGGTGTCGGTCTGGGGAATGTACGCTTCCGGCTGGTAGTAGTCGTAGTAGGAAACGAAGTAGCTCACCGCATTGTCCGGCATGAGTTCGCGGAATTCGGCGCACAACTGCGCGGCGAGCGTCTTGTTCGGCTCGATGATAAGCGTCGGTCGCTGCAGACGTTCGATCAGCCACGCTGTAGTGGCGGTTTTGCCGGTGCCGGTGGCGCCCATGAGCACCACGTCGTTCTCGCCATTCTCGATGCGCGTGGCCAGCTCCTCGATGGCCTTCGGCTGGTCGCCTGAAGGCTTATATGGAGATTTGACCACAAACGGCTTGTTCACTCGTTCAATGTTGAATCCCATGGTTCCGTCTCGCTTCCTTACGCCACTGTTCCATCAGCCTATCAACACAGTCGAACATGTGTTCTACATCCTGGGATGAGTCAATCACCGCATCGGCTATGGATTCTCGTGCCGCACGCGTGGGCTGATGCGCGATACGCGCCTTCGCCTGTGCCTCACTCATGCCACGGGTGCGCATCATACGTTCCACACGCGTCTGTTCCGGTGCTTCGACTGTTACGATATGGTCGAAACGCATGGGTATGTCATCGATTACTTCCGCCAAAAGCGGAATATCATGTACGACCACGGCATCCGGATTCTTTTCGACCGCCTGCCGTTCCTCCGACAATGCAAGATCGTAGATCAACGGATGTTCGATATCGTCAAGGATTCTACGTTCGGATTCGGCATTCGGATCGGAGAAGACGTGTTCGGACATCCATCGCCGATTAAGACCACCTTGCGCGTTCATCGCATCCGGCCCGAAATGTTCCACGATTCGTTGCAGGCCCACGCTTCCGGGTTCCACGACTTTTCGGGCGAGCACATCATAATCGACAAGCGTCGCGTCCAGTTCACGCAGATGCGTAGCGACGGTGCTTTTGCCGGCGGCGATGCCTCCGGTCAACCCAATTCGAATCATCACAACCGCCATTGTAATGTTTGAGGACTCGCAACATACGCAAATGGCCCCACACCATCAGGTGCGGGGCCATTTATCAGCGGTTTACGCGAATCAGTTTATTTTGATTCGTCGAAACTCACTTGCCGAGCAGCTGGTCGCGCAGAGCGGCGAGCTGGTCGGAATCGGCGAGGGTGCCGTTGGAGGTGTTGTCGGAGGAGTAGTTGGACACCTCTTCGACCTTCTCTTCCTTCGGAGCCTGGCCGTCTTCGGCTGCGGAAGCCTCGGCGTTCTCGAGTTCCTTGGCAACGAATTCCTTGTGCTGCTCCCACAGATCGTGAGCGGTGGCGTACTGGGACTCCCACTCCTCACGCTGCTTCTCGTAACCAGCGATCCACTCGTTGGTTGCCGGGTCGAAGCCTTCCGGATACTTGTAGTTGCCCTGCTCGTCGTACTCTGCCGGCATGCCGTACAGAGCCGGATCGAAGTCCTCGGAAGCCGGATCAACGGAGTCGTTGGCCTGCTTGAGGGACAGGGAGATGCGGCGACGGTCGAGATCGACGTCAATCACCTTGACGAAGACTTCCTCGCCCGGCTTGACGACGGTCTCCGGGTTCTCCACGTGGCGGTTGGCCAGCTCGGAGATATGCACGAGGCCTTCGATGCCGTCTTCGACGGAGATGAAGACACCGAACTGAACGATCTTGGTGACCTTGCCCTTGACGATCTGGCCAGGAACGTGGGTGCGGGCGAAGCGCTGCCACGGATCTTCCTGGGTGGCCTTGAGGGACAGGGAGATGCGCTCACGATCGAGATCAACGTCAAGCACCTCGACGGTGACCTTGTCTCCGACCTTGACGACCTCGGACGGGTGATCGATGTGCTTCCAAGACAGCTCGGAAACGTGGATCAGGCCGTCAACACCGCCCAGATCGACGAACGCGCCGAAGTTGACGATGGAGGACACGACGCCTTCACGGATCTGGCCCTTCTTAAGCTGGGACAGGAAGGTCTCGCGCACTTCGGACTGGGTCTCCTCGAGGTACTGGCGACGGGAGAGGACCACGTTGTTGCGGTTCTTGTCGAGCTCGAGGATCTTGGCCTTGATCTTCTGGCCGATGTACGGGGACAGATCGCGGACACGACGCATCTCGACGAGAGATGCCGGCAGGAAGCCACGCAGACCGATGTCGACGATGAGGCCACCCTTGACAGCTTCGATGACAGTGCCTTCGACAACGCCATCGGCTTCCTTGATCTTCTCGATGTCGCCCCAAGCGCGCTCGTACTGCGCACGCTTCTTGGACAGAATCAGACGGCCTTCCTTGTCTTCCTTGGTGACGACAAGGGCCTCAATGGTGTCGCCGACCTCGACGACTTCGTCAGGATCAACGTCCTTCTTGATGGAAAGCTCGCGGGAGGGGATGACACCCTCGGTCTTGTAGCCGATGTCGAGCAGGACCTCGTCATGATCGACCTTGACGACGGTACCTTCGACCAGATCACCATCATCGAAGTTCTTGATGGTGGAATCGACTGCCTTGATGAAGTCCTCTTCGGTGCCGATGTCGTTGATGGCGACCTTGGCGACTTCGTTATTGTTCTCTGCCATTAATGTGGTTTCTTACAAAATAGTGGATGGATAAAATCGTTCTTCAGTTATACGTGCGTGCAAATACACACAAGGCGAAAGTCTACAAGAAGCCATGCACAAAAATCGGGCGTGTCGCATGTCACGACACGCCCGAAAGCACTATCGCGAAACTCACAACTGACGTTCGGCCATCTCCACGACATTCTGCAACAGCATGGCACGCGTCATCGGCCCTACGCCTCCAGGATTCGGCGTATATGCCAAAGCCTTCTCGTAACAGGCTTTATCGACATCACCCTTGACCTTGTATCGGCCGGATTCCTCGTCGAACACGCGGGATACTCCGACGTCGACGAGAATCGACCCTTCCTTGATGTCTTCCGGTTTGACGAAACCAGCCACTCCCATGGCTGCGACGATCACATCGGCCCGTCGCATGTGTTCACGCACATCCTTGGTTCCCGTATGGCACAGCGTGACAGTGGCGTTGACCGCCTTACGAGTCAACAACAGACCAATGGTACGGCCGATGGTGATGCCACGGCCCAGCACGCACACCTCCTTGCCATCCAAATCGATGTCGTAGGCGCGCAACAGCTCGATCACGCCGCGAGGCGTGCATGGCAACGGCGTGGCGATGTCTCCTCGGGCATGCAGCACAAGTTCGCCGAGATTATACGGATGCATCCCGTCGGCGTCCTTCTTGGGATCGATCAGATCGATGATGGCGTTCTCGTCGATTCCCCTTGGCAAGGGCAACTGCACGATATATCCGGTACAGGCGGGATCCGCATTGAGCTGGCGGACCGCATCGGCGACCTGATCGAACGTCGCATTCTCAGGCAGCTCGCGCTTGATGGAATTCACGCCGATTTCGGCGCAATCGGCATGTTTGCCGGCGACATATTTCACGGAGCCGGGGTCTGATCCGACCAAAATGGTACCCAACCCAGGTTGGATTCCCCTCGCCTTCAGCAGTTCCACGCGTTTGGCGAGGTCCGCCTTGGTCCGTGCCGCCACCTTTTTGCCATCAATCCTTGTTCCCATGTGGTCCACTTCCTCGCTAAGTCGCTTGTCGTATTGGCATTTGCAAGTATCGTAAGCTATCTTGGTTTCAGTCGTAAGTCGCGCATGTGCTATATGAGATGGACGCGACCGAAACGACGGACGACCCAAGAGGAAGGCAATCGACATGCGCTCTCACCAGCGTCCATTTTTCCGCATCCTTGCCGCGGGAATCACATTGTGCACGGTGCTGGGCACCGCTTCCTGCTTTGGCGCTTCTTCGGAGCCCGATCAACCAACGGCACCCGACACACCAAAGGAGCAGACCACCCCGATCAACGTGGTGGCGTCGGTCAACCAGTGGGGGGCTTTGGCGGAGCAGATCGGCGGCGTGCACGTCAAAGTCACCTCGATTCTGTCCTCCACAACAGAGGACGCCCACACGTTCGAACCGAAGACCACTGCTGTCGACACCCTGCAGAAGGCACAGGTCGTCGTGTCCAACGGAGCGGGATACGACTCCTGGGCCACAAAAAACCTGGAAAGAGACACCGTTTCCGTTTCGGCCGCGCAAATGGTCGGAGCCGTTGAGGGAGACAATCCCCATCTCTGGTTCTCCAGCGACGCACGCAACGCCATGGCGAAGGAGCTTGCCGACACCTACAGCCGCATCATGCCCAAGCAAAAGAAATACTTCACAAACAAACTCAAGGCGTGGAACAGACGCGAGACGGTAATCGAGAGAAGCATGAAAGAGTTCTCCGATACACATAGGAACGTCTCCTACGCAGCCACCGAGCCGGTCGCATATTATCTGCTCAGCGACATGGGCCTATCCGATAAGACTCCCGAAAGCTACACGCAGTCCATCTCGGAAGGCTCGCAACCCTCGTCCAAGGAACTCCAGGACTTCCAGAAGATTCTGGAGGGGCATCAAGTGGATATGCTGATCAACAATGTTCAGAAGGCGGATGATGCCACAAATATTCTGACCGGCACCGCACACAAATCCGATGTGCCGGTCATCGACGTCACGGAACAGATGCCGGCCGACAGCAAAAGCCTGATTTCATGGATCGCGCAGCTCATCAAGCAAATGAATGAGGCGGTTTCCTCCAAAGATGATGCGACATCATCAGATTCGGACGTCTCTCCCTCTGAATCGAATGGCGAGCAGCCGTCGAACGACAATCCCGACTCCGATTCCGACGCCGCAACGCCGGACAACACAGGGCAGACGGACCCCGGTAAATAAAGCCACGGTCATCCTCCCTCCCCCGATTCGCCGATGTCGAGTAATTCCCCGACATCGGCGGACTCTTTTTTCCAGCAACGGTTACGATCCAGGCGGATTCATCACGAGACTTTTCATCGTCCATGCATGCTTCTTATTGAGAATGATTGTCAACACCGTTTGTGAGAATACTATCGTTGACTTATCAAGGGAGCGAGCCATGCACGACAAGGCATCATTCTGTATCGAATTCGACGACGCAGGGGTCTCACGCGGCGGACACATCATCTGGCAGCATGGCACCTTCCGTATCCCGCAAGGCTCGGTGACAGCCATCGTCGGCACCAACGGAGCCGGGAAAACCACCATGATGAAGGCCGAACTCGGATTGATTCCCATCGCCCACGGCGGCATAACCGTGCTCGGCAAGCCGGCCGGCGCCATGAATCACCGTATAGGGTATGTGCCGCAGAGCTACGCATCCGACATCGAATCGAACATCACCGCCGAACAGTCGGTGCTGCTTGGCCTGACCGGGGCAAGGTTCGGCATTCATCCCATCACCCGCCTGCAAAAAGACAAAGTACGCAATGCGCTGGAATTCGTCGGCATGCAGGACAAGGCGAGATACCGGCTGTCGGAACTCTCAGGAGGCCTGCGGCAACGCGTCGCCATCGCCCAAGCGCTGGTGTCGGACCCCCAACTACTCATGTTGGATGAACCGCTCGCCAATCTTGATCTGGCCAGCCAACGCGCCACAGTGCACGTGCTCGCCAAACTCAACCGAGAACTCGGCATGTCCATTCAAGTAGTGGCGCACGATTTGAACATGCTTCTGCCGATTCTCACCGGAGCCGTATATCTGCTCGACGGGCATCCGCATTATGCGAAGATGAACGAGGTGCTGGATTCGAAGCTGCTCACCCATCTATATGGCACCACGGTGCAGGTGGTCACCACTCCCCAAGGAGATATGTTCGTCACTCCAAGCGAGGATGAGCCCGATGACATTGACGTCGACGCCCACGCGCCGGAGGAAATCGCAAGATTCCACCAACACAACCGCATTTCGCAGGAGGCATGATCATGAACGAAACCGCTTTCTCCTTCGATCCGGATTGGATGGGCACGCTGACCGCGCCATTCATGACAAACGCTTTCCTCGCCGGCCTGTGCATCGCCTTGGCTGCTGGAGTGATGGGTTACTTCACCATCGCCCGTCATTCCACGTTCGCCGCGCATGCGCTGGCGCACATCGGACTGCCAGGAGCGACCGGAGCTGTGCTGTTGGGTCTGCCGGTCAGTGCCGGTCTCGGCGTGTTCGCTCTCGGCGGAGCATTGGTGATCGGCGCACTGGGCAAAAAGGCATCGCAACGCGAAATCGCCACAGGAACCGTATTGGCGTTCGCCACAGGCATGGGTCTGTTTTTCGCACGCTTGTCCAGTTCCGCCTCGCAGCAGATGCAATCGATTCTTTTCGGCTCCATCCTGACGATCACGGACGGGCAGATCGTCGGATTTGCGGTTTTCGACGTGTTGTTGCTGGCCGTTTTGGCCGTTATCTATCGACCGCTGCTGTTCAGCTCGCTTGATGAACAGGTGGCGCAGGCAAAAGGCGTACCGGTGAATCTCATGAACATCTGCTTCATGGCCATTATGGCCGGTGTGATCACCATCGCGGTGCCCGCCGTGGGCACATTGCTGATATTCGCTCTTGTGGTCACGCCCGCCGCGACTGCGAACATCATCTCACGGTCCCCATTCGCCGCGATGGTCGTCTCCACCGTGATCTGTTTGATCTCCATTTGGGGTGGACTGTTGGTTTCCGCCATGTTCCCCGCTCCCCCAAGCTTCATCATCGTGACGATTTCCACACTGTTCTGGATTGTCGCCAAAATAATCGAATCGGCACGCCGCAGGTAGCGAAAGTATCAGCCGATCGGTTCCACCAAGGCGCTGGCGATGGCCGCGATGCCCTCGCCCGAACCGGTGAATCCCATGCCGTCGGTAGTGGTGGCCGTCAGCGACACTTCACAGCCGATGGCATGGCTCAACGCCTGTTGCGCCTCGTCACGACGCTTGCCGATTTTCGGACGATTGGCCACGACGACCACGCTTGCGCTCACCGGCCTCATGCCATGCGCACGCAAATACGCAACCGTCGCGCGGAGCATCTCGTCGCCGTGCTTGCCGGCACCGGCGGAATCGGAACCGACACCGAAAAGCATGCCTATATCACCCAATCCGGCTGCGGAAAGCAACGCGTCAATCAACGCATGGGCTGCGACATCACCGTCCGAATCACCTTCGATGCCGTCACCATCCCAACGCAAACAGGCAAGCCATAACGGCTTGCCTGCATCATGGGACGCGAATCGATGGGCGTCAAATCCCTGACCGATACGCATGGAAATTCCCTTACTTCTTCTTGGACTTCTTGTTCTCCGCCTCGACGCGCGCCAAAGTGTCCATGGCCGCCTCTTCAGGAGCTTCGGTGTGATGATCCTCGTCGCCAGGGCGCGGCGCTTCATAACCAAGGTTCACGTCAAGCAGACGCTGGGCCTCATTCTCATCAAGATGCTCCGACAACGCGATCTCGGAAGTCAGGATGCTGCGAGCCTTGGTGAGCATGCGCTTCTCACCGGCGGACAGCCCATGCTCGTCGACATCACGCTGGGCGAGGTCTCGCACGACTTCGGCGATTTTATTCACATCGCCGGTGGCGATCTTCTCAACGTTCAGCTTGTACCGGCGGGACCAGTTCATTTCCTTTTCGATGATCGGAGTACGCAGAATCTCGAAGACCTTCGCGACCTCCTTGGCGCCGACGATGTCTCGGACACCCACTTTCTTGGCGTTCTCCACCGGAACATTGATGACCAGCCCGTCGGACGACAGCACCGACAGCTGCAGATATTCTCGGGTCACACCCTTGACCGTTCGCTCGGTGATGGCCTCCACCTTCGCTGCGCCGTGACGCGGATAGACGACCATGTCGCCGACCTTGTAACCCATGAATCCTCCGTGAAAAGCTTACACAAAACCCGAATTATTGTGCCATCAGGGTTGGACTTGCCTAAAAATCCGCCAAAAAACCAAAAAAAGACGCGACACGGGCCAATTTTCAAGCATTTCATGCTTACACTTTTCCCATGGCTACAGAATCCAAGATCAAAGAAGATAGCGTTGCCGTTCCTGTTGCACAGGGCGACCTGGATGCAGTAAGCAACGGTACGTTCTACAATCCACACGAGGTGCTCGGCGGGCATCTCGGCCCCGACGAGCATGAGGATGTCGTCACGATCCGCGTGCTTCGTCCGTTGGCGAAATCCGTGACGATCATCACCGAAAATGCCCGAACCCAGGCGGTGCATGAACACAATGGCGTTTTCATGGCACTCATTCCGGCCATCAAGACCGATGACGGCTTCGACGTGCCCGATTATCGCATCAGCACCGAATATGAAGACGGTTCCACCGTGGTGTCCGACGACCCGTACCGTTATCTGCCCACCATCGGCGATTTGGACATGTACCTGTTTGGCGAGGGACGCCATGAGCGCCTTTGGGAGGCTTTGGGAGCGCGCGTGCTGCGCTATGACGATCCGTTGGGCTCCAATGACGGCGTCAAGGGCGAACAGCTGGTGGGCACCGCATTCACCGTGTGGGCTCCGAATGCCCATGCGGTACGTGTGGTGGGAGATTTCAACGGCTGGAACGGACGCACCCACGCCATGCGTGAACTGGGCTCCTCTGGAGTCTGGGAGCTATTCATTCCTGGTGTCGAAGCGGGAACGATTTACAAGTATGAGATCCTCAACGCCAACAACGAATGGGTCATGAAGGCCGATCCGATGGAGCGTTCGCATGAGATTCCGCCGCGCACCGGTTCCATCGTCGTTGACTCCGTCCATGCGTGGCATGACGAGAACTGGATGGACCAGCGAGCCAAGACCGACCCGCACAACGGTCCGGTCAGCATCTACGAGGTCCATGCCTCTAGCTGGCGCAAGGATGTGAAGAACTATCGCGAACTGGCCGACAAGCTGGTCCCCTACGTCCAGAAGGAAGGTTTCACCCATGTGGAATTCATGCCGCTGGCCGAGCATCCCTTCTCCGGCTCGTGGGGTTATCAGGTAACCGGCTATTACGCGATTGATTCGCGCCTTGGCGGCCCTGACGACTTCAAGTATCTCGTCGAGAAGATGCACGAGGCCGGCATCGGCGTAATCATGGACTGGGTTCCGGCGCATTTCCCGAAGGACGCGTTCGCCCTTGGCAGATTCGATGGCACGCCTCTGTACGAGGATCCGGACCCGACCCGTGGCGAGCATCCGGATTGGGGCACCTACGTGTTCAATTTCGGACGCCGCGAAGTGCGCAACTTCCTGGTGGCCAACGCCTGCTTCTGGCTGGACGAGTACCATATCGACGCGCTGCGCGTGGACGCGGTCTCCTCGATGCTGTACTTGGATTACAGCCGCAAGCCGGGCCAGTGGCATCCGAACATCTACGGTGGACGAGAGAACCTCGAGGCCATCGACTTCCTCAAGGAAGCCACGGCGACCGCGTACAAGAACAATCCGGGCATCATGATGATCGCCGAGGAATCCACCGCGTATCCCGGCATCACCGCACCGACCGATGCCGGCGGTTTGGGCTTCGGCCTCAAGTGGAACATGGGTTGGATGCACGACACCCTGCAGTATCTGCACGAGGAGCCGATCAACCGTAAGTGGCACCACAACGAGATCACCTTCTCCATGGTGTACGCATACTCGGAGCATTATGTGCTGCCGATCAGCCACGACGAGGTCGTGTACGGCAAGGGCTCGCTGTTCGGCAAGATGCCGGGCGATGACTGGCAGCGCTATGCCGGCGTGCGCGCGCTGTTCGCCTACCAGTGGGCCCATCCGGGCAAAAAGCTCTCCTTCATGGGCAATGAGGTGGCGCAGTACGGCGAATGGGATCATGACGGTTCGGTGGATTGGGATGCTCTCAATTGGCCTGACCACCGTGGCGTACAGAAGCTCGTCGCCGACCTGAACACCCTGTACAAGGCGTCTCCCGCATTGTGGAGCCAGGACTTCGATCCTGCCGGATTCCAATGGCTGACCAGCGATGACGCCGACCATAACACGCTCAGCTTCGTGCGTATCGGCAAGGATGGCGAGCAGATGGTCGTTGTCGTGAACTTCTCGGGCGAGGCATGGGAGGATTACCAGGTTCCGCTCACCAAGGGCGGCAAGTGGACCGAAGTGCTGACCACGGACGATAAGAAGTACGGCGGTTCCGATATTCACAACGGCACCTTCAAGGCGGTCAAGGGTGAGTATCATTCCCGTGATTGGTCCGCGAAAATCACCGTTCCGGCACTGGGAGCAGTATTCTTGAAGCCGGAACTCTGAGAAAGGCGGAACGCTATGCTCAATTCATCAGCACAATCCACAGTAATTCCACGTACCGTTCTGGTGGTCGAAGATGAACCGACCTTGGCCACCGCCATCGCGCAGCGCATCACTGCGGAGGGTTGGACCGCGCGCGTGGCTTCCGACGGCGCCAGCGCCGTCCAGGCCGCTTCCACGCTCCGTCCGGATCTGGTCATCATGGATATCATGCTGCCCGTGATGGATGGTCTTGAGGCCACCAAGCGCATCGTGGCTGAACGTCCTGTGCCTGTGCTGATTCTGACGGCGCGAGACGACGAGGCCGACAAGGTCATCGGTCTTGGTGCCGGAGCCGACGATTACATGACCAAGCCGTTCTCCATGCGCGAGCTCATCGCCCGGTGCAAGGCGCTACTTCGTCGTGTGGACAGGGCGAAGGTCATCGCCAAGAACTCCGAAAACGAGAAACTGCTTGATTTCGGCTCTCTGGTCATCGATCCGGCCCAGCGTATCGTCACCGTCAATGGGGAGCAGGTGCATTTGACCCCAACGGAATTTGATTTGCTGGCCACTTTGGCCCGCAAGCCGAAGTCCGTGCTCACTCGCGAGAAGCTGCTCGAGGAAGTGTGGGATTGGGTGGATGCGTCCGGCACCCGTACTGTGGATTCGCATGTCAAGGCGCTACGTCACAAGCTGGGTTCGAAGACCATTCGAACCGTGCATGGCGTAGGCTACGCGTTCGAACCGCCGGAAGAATAGTATGATGCGCTAAGATTTGGTGGTATGCGTACCACTGATTCAAAACCAGGGCGTTCGGTCAATCCGTTGGATACCGAACGCCCTATTGGTTTGTTCTCTTCGCTCAAAATGGAATTGAGCGTGCTGATCACCATTTCCACCATCATCGCATTCATCATGGCTTGGTTCCTGCTCAAAGTCGGATTGAGCCTGTGGATAGCCATGCCGATCACACTTGCCGTGGCTTTGGGCATCACCTATTTCTTCTCTAGAGGACTCACCTCTCCCCTGCGCGAGATGCGGGATGCCGCGGAGGCTATGGCGGACGGCGACTACACCGTCCGGGTGCATGTCGATGCCAACAGCCGCGACGAAGTCGGACAGCTGGCTTTGTCTTTCAATGAGATGGCGGAGGAACTGCAGCATGCCGACCAGATGAGACGGGACATGGTAGCCAATGTGAGCCACGAGCTGCGTACGCCTGTATCCGCGTTGCAGGCCATGGTCGAGAACATGGCCGACGGCGTTGTGGAACCGACCCCATCGAATCTGGAAAGCATTCTCAACCAAACGCACCGTTTGTCGGATCTGATCGCGTTTCTGCTTGATTTGTCCCGCATGGAAGCCGGTGCGGCGAGCCTGCAGATCGATAAATTCAATTTCGCGGATTTCATCGACGAAACCGTGGAACCGTTGGAAATCGCCGATGCCGGGCATGCCCACAATATCGAAATCCACGTGCCCGACAACATCGAAATGGAAGGCGATCAGGATCGTCTGCGCCAGTTGTTCACCAATATCATCGCCAATGCGCTCAAACACTCCGCAGACAATACCGCGGTGCTCATCGAAGCGCATGAAAACAAGGATTTCGGCACGATTGTGACGAATGTCGTCAACTTCGGCTCGCAGATTCCCCAAGAAGCGCGGTCCGATATCTTCCGTCGATTCGTCAAAGGCAAGACGGGACCAGGTACCGAATCGGGAGGAACCGGTCTTGGACTGTCAATCGCCCGATGGGCGGCGCAGTTGCATGGCGGCACGGTACGAGTGGTGGATGATCCGCGCGGCGCCGATTTCGAAATCACTTTGCCGAAATATCACATTTCCGATGACGAGTGACGATTTACGCCGTCAAAGGTCTGCCGGCCGGAGTGTGTGCCAACGCCAGCACGGTAATGACCAAAGCTCCCTGTGAAGTTAGAGCGTCAACACAACGACGCATGGTGGCTCCAGAGGTGACGATGTCATCCACCAGAATCACCGCCTTGTTTTGAAGGGTGACGCCCGGACGAACCATGACATGCCCCTTAAGGCGTTGCGCCCTCTGTTCCGTGCCCTTGGTCTCGACGGATTTGCCTTTGATTCCTTTGTTCGTCAACGCATCGCATACCTGTACGCGGAAACCTGTCCGGCACCGTAGAAACGCCGACAACCGTTTTGCCAGCGGCATCATGTGCCGTCGTCCGCGCTGACGCATGGAAGCAATCGACGACGGCGCGGGAACGACCAGTATGGTATCGCAGATCTCACGAACGCCATCCATGGCGTCAATCACACCGGCGCGTTCCGCAAGCCTGCACAACGCATCCGAGAACGGACGGTCGCATTCCTCGTCTCCGTGGTCTTTCCATGCCAGAATCGACTGTCTGGCGGCACCCCGATACCATCCGCACGCGAACCATCGACCCATCTCAGCCGTTTCCAATGGTTGGGACAGTTCGCAGTCGAATGACGCAAGACAGGCATCGCACAACACGTCATCAGGCTTGTCGCATCCCGCACAGCCTCGTGGGAACAACAGATTCGCCATATGCGCGAATGAACCCGCCATCAGATTCACGCCGGCTCCGTCATCGGGACAATCTGGCAATGATCTCGCCGCATAATTTCACGGTATCCGCGGGACCGTTCACTTTGACAGCCCTTGTGCCGGCCTTCGCCGCGGGATAATCATTGCCGTCGGGTTCCATCCGGTCTCCGATGAACACGATCTGGCCGACCTCGATATCGAGAATATCCGCGAGTTCACGGACGGCGAACGACTTATCGACGCCACGCTGTGAGATATCAACACTGCTGGAGCCTCCAGGTCTTACTTCAAGATTCGGTAGTTCGGCAGCAACTGCACAGGCCAATCGGTTCTTCTTCTCGTTGGTGGGGTCCCAAGCCTCCTTGGCCTCGACGGGGGCAAGCTGCCCCAATGCGGAAAAGGTGATCTGACCGCCTCTGTCCTCGATGCGCTCGCCCCAGACATGAGTGGCCCAAATGCCTTGCTCACGAGCATTCCGTTCCAGCGATTCCTTCGCCTTGGCACGGTCCTCGTCGCTTAGATCGTGGGAGAACACTTTCCCCCACCGTTGCCCGTCCCACCGGTAGTAGCGGGTTCCGCTGGTCGGCATGAGGTGAAGTTTCGACTTGTCGGCATGGTCGGACAGCCTGTCCACCACCTGACTTTGCAGCAACGAGTATTTGCCGCCGGTGATCACCGCGACGTCAATCAATGATGTCAATGCAGAGAAGCATTCGGCCATGTCCGCTTTCATAGGTTTCTTGGACCGCGCCAACGTGTTGTCGAGGTCAAACCCAATCAGCCGCGCGCCTTCGCACAGCATGTTGACATCAACGATGTTCCAATAAGGTACGGAAATATCCGCCATGATCATTTCTCCCCTTGTCGAGCAGCCCATACCATGGTATCGCATGTTTCGAATAAGCCCTGATAAGGTAGAAACCATGCAACAGATGCCTTGGGAGACCCCGATATACCGCAACCGCCATGGACGTGGCACGCGTACGCCCATGTTTGGTACCAGACTGCCCCGGTACCGTACCAGAAGCGGTATGTTCGACGATATGCTGGTGGCGCAAATCCGCAGACTCAACGGGGCATGGCCTGAGCTCATAGCTCCGGTCCAATTCGCTGTGGAGGATGTTCCGCCATCCGATCCCGCGCCTTGGGAGGACGTTCCGCATCTTGGATCGCAGTCATTTCCCGCCGGGCACGGCATTCCACCCCGTATCGTGCTGTACCGCATGCCGCTGCAATCGCATGCCCGTAACCGTATGGACCTGCAATTCGCAATCAGGGACGAGGTGGTCTCACGTCTGGCGGAAATCTACGGACGCCGTCCGGAAGAAATAGATCCTGATTGGGGCATGTGACTTTCAACGGACAACAGTCATATCCTGATTCGCCCAGACCTGCTCTCTGGCCTCCTTCAAATCGACGGCGCCGATGATGGCAAGTCCGGCGAGTTTCGCACCGGACACATCTTTCTGTCCGACACGAAGATTCCAGACCACGGCTTGGGCGGGATCCTTCAAACGGATGGCGGCGACATCGCCATCATTAATATCGGCGATGCGCACCGACGTCGAGGCCGAGGGACGGATGGCGATTTCACGCCTGTCCACTTGTTTGCCGTCCGTGTCGTAAGCCGTCACGATCGCGGTCCGATCCCCATCCGCGGTGTTGACGAAGCCTACCGTCGCGGTGGATTGGTCAGGAACCGCGATGGCGGAGATCTTCGCCGGAGCGGACGCATTGACTAGGGCGAAATCGGACTGCCCATCGGGGCCATCGTCTGAAATCTTCGCCGTGGCAGACACCGGTTCGGAAGCGGCTATGGCGATGCCGGTAGCGGATTTTGGAACGTCTCCAAGATCGATGGCGGACGCGCGGTTCGCCTTCAGCTCCTGCTGATTGGTCTGCTGTGCCCCCTTGGAGTCGATCCAGGATACGGTGACATCCGTTTTGCGGGACGTATACAGGTACAGTGTCGCATGGTCTCCGCCATTCAAGCCGTAGAGGGCCAGAGATTTCGCGAAAGCGTTATTCGGAAGCGCGTAATCCGATCCCTTTGAGGTCAATCCGTCCATGGAGACGGTGCGGACGATTGCGGCCACAGGAGTGTCCGTTCCAGTCACCGTGGCATACAGCGCGTCTTGGCCGGAAGCAGCTGCGGAAAGATTCAGTACCGTTTCCTTGCCTGAGGCCACGGTCAGCGTCGATCCGGTGGAGAGCGCCAGCGCGCCGGATTTGTCGGAGCCCCAGATTCTGATGGTCACCGATGTGTCCTTGGCGGAGGGATTGGCCACAACAAGCTGTTGCGTCAAGCCGGTCTTCGTACCGGAAAGCAGGAACGCCTGTTTCAGCGCCGGCACGACGCAGGAGGCTGCTGATACGCCCTTCAAATCACCGTCCGTGGCCCATGACATCACTGAGGAAACCGCGCCGGTACCGTTCGAAGCCGTCAGCAGACGCGTGTCTTGCAATCGGGAGCCGTCATCGACATTGCCGGAAGCCACAAAGATGTCATCGGACGAGTCGTCTTTTTTGTCCAGCATCGACACGGATGCCGTCATGTCGGCTCCCATCGAGGCGACGGATGAATGGAACACCGAACCGAAGGCGGCGTATCTCGCGGAAGACGCGATATTGCCGTTGGATGCCTGGTATTCGCTATCTCCATAGGCATCGGTATCGGCAATGGTCATGCGAGACGGGCAGTACGTCTGCCGCTGCCGGGGGCTGACGGTACGACCCACCGAGGAGCGTTCCACCGTGGGCGTGTCCGCATGCAGCCATGATGGCCGGTATATGAGCGTCACGGCCATCAGGACCACGATGAGCAACACCGAGATTACGGCAAGCGCAATACGCAAAGGCGTATTGGGACGAGAATGTCTGCTCATGCTTCCTCCAGACCCTGACGACGAATGCGCGGAAGCGCCACCAGGCAATACGCTACAAGAACGACGCCCATGCACCACAGCCATGAACGACGCCACACACTTGAGCCGGCCTTATCAAGCCCGCTTCGATCGATATGCTGCTTGGATAGATCCTGAACCGTCAAACGATAATACGTGCCATTATCCAGACTGACGACATTCTGTGTCCCGTCGGAGGCTCCAATGTTCGAATTGAGCTGGTTCGAGGCCTCTCGCTGCGCTTTGTCGCCGTTCTGCTTGATAACGTAAATGCCGCCGAAACCCAACTTGCCAAGCTCGTTGATGGCATCGGAATCGGCATTGGCCAGCAACTGGGCGCAATCCTGCGCAATGGTTCTGCTGGACCCGTCGGAACGTCCCGAAACCACTTCGACGCGTTGCGCGGGAGAGCTGTCAATCAAGTCGCCACGACCAGTACGCATCACACTGTAGCTGACCGATTCGGCGCTATCGGCACGCAAGGCAAGCACGCGACGTGCATCATCCTGCCCAAGGAAATCGGTCGCCACCATCGGCAGTCCAGCATCGCTGGTCTTTACCTGGCTGTGATCGCATTCGACATAGTTGAATCCCGCACAGGCCACGACGGAGACGGCCAGCAGGCAAACCAATACGGCACGACCCACATGCGAGGCAATCGACACTGCCTTCGAGCCGCGTCCTTCGATTTCGACGGCGCCGGTCTTCTCATGCTGTCTCAGCATGACGAAACGTCGAACCGCGCCGCCCGACATCATGCAGATGCAGGCGAGCAAGCCCATCATCGCATATGTGGTTCCCGGAAGCATGGAACCGGAGACCGGACCATCCACATCGACGGCCACCGCAATCGCCGCGGACAGCAAGGCCGTCGCCAATCCCGCGAACACGGCGATCCACATCATACGGGACACGCGCAGCACGAAAGGCAACACCAATGACACCGCGGCCAGCAATACGATCAACGCCAGCATGGAAACCGCCACATACCGCCATGCGCCACCGTCGGCGCCGATGCCGAACACCCGCAGCAACAGATCGGACAGATTCGCGACGACCGGTTTGCCATCATGCGTGGAGGAGGGCAGCATGACGCTGCCGAACAGCTGACGCCATGTACCGTCGGAAGCGAAACGAACGGCATTGACCAACGTCGGCGCGCATACGAACGCCGCCGGAAGCGGAATCAGCAGCAACGCGGGCTTATGGGAGCGGACGAACAGCAGGAATCCCAGGAAGGTGAGCATCAGCGGCAGCAACAACTGCGGCTGCGCGGCGACGACCGGAATGAAACACAGCGCCGCAACCGCCGCCGCCTGGACCGACGCGTGGGGATTGACCAGATCCTCCGTCCGATACATGCCGACCGCACGGAACGAGAAGGCGAAAGCGGCCGGAAGAAACACCATGACCGTCAGCATCGTGACATCCGCGTCATCATAAAGTCCCATGGACAACGCCAACGCGAACCACGCCAACGCGACCACGCAGCGCACCGCATCCGAGCGGGTGAAGATGCCGGCCAGCGCCCAGAAGGAAAACACCATGAGCGGGGCTGCAAGGAAGAACATCAGTCCGACAGCTCCGGCAACATGTCCACCAGTGAGCACCGACGCCAGCGCAAGCACCAACAGCCATGGCGCGTTAGGCGCACTGATGCCCGTGCCTGAGGCATACGACCATGACGTGGTCGCGGTATGAAGCAACTGGGTGAAGCTCGCGCCCGTGGGCAACAGCTGTGCGGAATACATCGACGCACCCGAACATACGGAACGAAGCACGTCCCAATACAGCACGACTATCCATATGCCGGCAATCAGCGCCGCGCCGAAGGCCAATCCCCATCTACGCAGCAACCGTTTACGCAGATGGTCCTTCTCAAGAGGACTGAGCAGCACGACATCCCTCTGGTCGCGCAACGCACGGCGACGGTCGAGCCATTCCCTGACCTGCCGATGATTCGCAGACAGCGTGGATAGCGATTTAAGCGTGACCTTGCTTTGCCTGCGCAACCGCGCATGGGCGCGCCAAGCACCCCGCAGACGCAGCAGCGCACGCCACGGCATCGCCAGCTCGCAGCATGCATGATACGGCTGTTTGCGCGCCAAGCAAAGCACGGCCAATCCCAACGACTGGATGATGGACCACAGCCAAAGCAACGGCCACCATGAACGGTGCATGTCAGTGTACGCGTATTTGGCATTCGCCTCGCGTACGGCAAGATACGGATCGATGCGACCGTCCTCGTCTTCCACAGGGCGCCCGTTCTTGGAACGGATTCCTTCGAATCGGGCTCTTCTGTGGGCGATGCGAGCCTGGGGAACCACTACGACACGCCCACCGCCAAGACATATGCGGCGGCACAGGTCCGTGGATTCCGCGAAGGTGCCGAACCAGGGGTCAGCCCCTTCGAACGCACGCAACGTAGCCAACGGCACCAACGCGCCCGATAGGGAGACCGACAGCACATCCTGACGCCCGTCATATTGCTCCTGGTCAGGCTCGCCGTCGACCACCAAGGAAACGACATCATGGTGCCCGGCATACAAACCCACATTGTGCAGGTTCTTCGCCTGCCAATCCAACTGCTTGGCACCGAGCAGCGCGGCTGTCGGCGTGTTTCTCCACGCATCCAGCAATGTCTCGAAGCACCGGTCATCCGCCGGCCGCGAATCGTCATGCAAGGTCCACAACGCGCGGATGCCGGCATCAATGCCGATCTGATCCATCGCACGCGTTACAGCGTCCATGAAGGACGCCGCCTGCTTCACTCCCACCAGAATGACCCTCACCGTTTTGGCTTCCGGCACTTCCGTAAGCACATCCTGTGATGAGTGAATGACATCGAAGGTCATCTGCATGGGCTGCTCGATCTGCCCCGTGCAATCGGCGATAACGATCATTCCTGGAAGCATGCGCTGCGCAAGCACCGCTCCAACGGTAGAAGCGAGGAATCGAAGGTCATGCTGCGCGGTGATCACCGCAGCCACGGACATATCGACGTCCTGCCGATGCGTATACGGTCTGCTGTTCAGCACATCGGTCACGATTGTCTGGATATCGCTGCTGGCGTTAGAATTCATAATTTAAGTGTACGCACGGGACGCACCATGCCTTCAAGCCCGTTCCTTGTGCTCTTTTTTGTAGCGACGACGCTCACGCTCGCTCATACCGCCCCAGATGCCGAAACGCTCATCATGGTCGATGGCCCATTTCAGACACTGTTCACGGACTTCACACTGGGCGCAAACCCTCTTCGCATCCCTGGTGGAACCGCCTTTTTCCGGGAAGAATGCTTCGGGATCGGTCTGCGAGCACAGCGCTTTGTGCTGCCAAGACACGTCATCATCCCGCTTGAACAAACCCCACAGTTCAGCAAGCGGATTCTCAGAAGACTCATCAGTCACGCCCCACATGAGTCCTCCCATAATTGTGTGCGCACCTTTTATGCGCATACTTTCACACCGCTTCAAATTACACACACGCAATGTAATTTTGTCAAGTTTCCCCGTGTCAATGCCTATATTTCAGAAAATCCATGCTAAAGTTCAGCCCAATCTGGGGTCTACAGTCGCAGAATCGGTGAAAATCGGCCATTAACCCTATAATTGCCCATTTGGATAGTGGTAGGTTCTAAAAGCATTGCGTCAAACGCGCATCTCAATCAGGAAGGCAACACCGTGGCAACGTCATCAACCGGCAATAAGCTTCCTAACATCAATGGTCTTCAGGATGCGAAACCACGTCACAGCCTGGGATATCGCGTGCAGCATCACGTCAGGACCGCAGTCGCCGCGGCAATCGCCGCGACTCTGGTGTTCGTCGGCACTGCAGCTGCCGCTACTTGGATGGACGTCAATGGCATCATCAAGAACAATTCGGTCGGCGTGATCGGCCAGGGTTCCCTGAATACGGACGCATCCATCATCGATCCGAACTCCGGCAAGCCGATCGAGTTCGTGCTGATCGGACAGGATTCCCGTGACGGCGCGGAGAACCAAGCCATCGGAGGCAGTTTCGATGACGTCATCGGCAACCATCAGGCCGACACCGCCATGATTGTGCAGATCTCCGCCGACCGCAAGGAAATCAACCTGGTCTCCATTCCACGAGATTCCCTGGTGGACGTGCCTCAGTGCGAAACGTCGAAGGGCACGATTCCCGCACAGTATAACGTCATGTTCAATTCCATCTTCGCAGGTGCCTACAAAACCGGCGGAGATCTCTCCTCGGCGGCCAGCTGCACGCTGAACGCCGTGAACAGTCTCACCGGGTTGAATATTCAGAACTTCATCGTCGTGGACTTCGCCGGCCTGGTCAAGATGATTGATTCAGTCGGCGGCGTGGACCTGTGCATTCCGCAGAACGTCAACGACCCGTACACCGGACTCAATCTCGACAAGGGCATGCACCATCTTGACGGCGTTGCGGCGACGCAGTACGCCCGGATCCGTCACGGCATAGGAGACGGATCCGACACCTCGCGTACCACACGTCAGCAGTATCTCATCAAGCAGCTGATGAGCGAGGCGCTCAGCAAGAATCTGTTCACTGATACCGCGCAGCTGTACCAGCTGGCGAAATCCGCGCTGAAATCGCTCAACATATCCCAAGGCATGGCTGATACCGCGGCTTTGGCGGGACTTGCCATGAGCCTGAAGAATTTCACCATGACCAACCTGCAGACCCAGACCGTCCCCGTGGTCCCAGCACCGTCCGACCCCAACCGTTCCGTCTGGACCGACGAAGCCGACAATCTCTGGGAGAAGATGCGAGCGGGCAAGCCGATTTTCGATACCGCCGATTCAAACTCGGGCGACTCCTCCGACACCAGTTCAGATAATTCAGCCAGCTCCGACGATTCCGGCACGACCGACAGCAACCAGTCGGACACCACTGCCGAGACTCCCGATCCCGTCACGGGACTGATCACCAAATCCGACGGCACGTTGGTCGATCCAAGCACTGGCGGCACCGTCGACCCGGATGACGGCTCCATTCATGACGCGACCACGGGCCAGTATATCGGCCTTGCGGATCGATACCTTAATGCGACCGTATGTGCCGTTCCGGCAAAGAACTGACGTAGACCACGCAATCACGTCCCCTTTCAACGTATGACGCAGGGACGAATCTTTTTGGAGGAACCATGAGTGAAGGCAAAGGAGCAAAAGAGCCTACGAGCGTGCCACCAAGTTTCATTCCGTCATCAGGACGCAAAAAAACCATGCCGTCCACGGATTCCTCCCGCTCGCAAAGCGCACCGAGCCAGCCAGCGAGTTTCGCACCGGCGAAACGTTCTGACCATGCATCATCTGTAAAACCGGCCAAACGCACGGCGCGTCCTTCTTCCTCGGTTCCGCAAAGCTTCCAGCCTGCGGCACGGGCAACGAGCGAGACAAGAAGAAACCCTTCATCATCTCCGGTGTCCTTCGCTCCAGAACATACCCGCACGGCCAATCCAACGCAGCAGTTCCGGGGGTCATCCTCCGTCTCCACGGCGCTCCGATCTGTTCCATCCTCTCCAGCGACGGCTTCCGTGCCAAAAAGAAGACCTCGCGTCGGACGTATCGTCCTTTCCATTTTCCTTGTACTGATTCTCGCACTGGGAATAGGGGTATTCTCCGCTTGGAACTGGGTCGATGACCAGCTCAACAAACAGACCTGGCTGACATCCAAAGCGGACACCGCCGGCGAAAGCTGGCTTATTCTTGGCTCCGACGAACGTGAGGGCACCATCGGAGACGCCGGCGACGTCGAAGGTTTCAGAACCGACACCATTCTTGTACTCACCAAGCCGAAGACAGGATCGTCCTCGCTGATTTCCATTCCTCGCGATTCCCTGGTGGAAATCGATGGGAGCTATATGAAGATCAACGCCGTGGCGCAGCTGTACAGCCGCAAACAGTTGGTCAACGAGGTGGAGGACATCACCGGCCAGAAAATCAACCATGTGGCAATGGTCCGCTTCGGCGGACTCGTCAAAGTGGTCGATGCCTTGGGAGGCGTGGACCTATGCTACGACCAGAATGTGAATGACCCTTATTCGGGTATGAACTGGACCGCCGGATGCCACACCGTGGACGGCAACACCGCTTTGGCGTTCTCCCGTATGCGATATGCCGATGTGCAAGGCGATTTCGGCCGTGCCGCACGTCAGCGCCAGGTGATCAACGCCATCGTCAAGAAGGGCGCTTCCAAACAGACGCTCACGAATTTCAACAAGACCAAAAAGGTCGCCGCAGCGGCGTTGAGCTCCGTAACCGTGGATGAGAAAGCATCGACTTCCTCTCTGCTTCGGATGGCGTTGGCTTTCAAAAGCGCCTCAGGCAAGGATGGCATTTCGGGAAGCGTGTATTGGACCGATCCGGACTATTACGTCGATGGGGTCGGATCGTGCGTTCTGCTGAATGACGCGAAGAACATCCAGCTTTTCTCCGAACTCTCACACGGCACGCATTCCGCAGGAACCGTGGGCACGCTGGCCGAACAGCAAAACTGACGACACGCCGGAGGATGTGGATAACCCACATCCTCCGACCACAACCCTCATATTGGCTTGCGGCATGCCGCCGCTCTTGCCCATGCTGGCCGTATGAACAAAAAGGCCCCTCACCGTATAAGCGAACAACATCTCACTGTATTGAGTTGGAGCGCGCCTTTGCTGGCGCAGCTCATCATGCTGATTGTCATGTGTATGCAACGTCATTGGCTCTATGCGGCGATGCTCGCTCCGAGTCTGCTCGGCAGCGCATTGATGCTCATCACCATGATCATGCGCGTCAGGCATGAAGAAACGAACAGCAACACCATTACTGGAAGCGATTCGCCGGTTCCAACGCATCATAACGGAAACGAAATCGACCATGCTCAGCTTTTCGCCGACATGCCGTCCATAAGTTTTGAGCATCTGCATGGCCTGGACAACGACCCGCTCATATGGCGCACCATCGTGCGTAATTGGCTTGTCCGTTCCCCAACGAACGGCATCGGCATGTCAGAACATGGCATATTCCATATAGATCTGGCATCATCCGGACCACATGCCATGGTCGCGGGGACCACAGGCTCGGGGAAATCCGAACTGCTGATCAGTTGGTGCATGGCATTGGCGATTCGGCATAGTCCTCAAACCCTCCATTTCGTCTTTCTGGATTTCAAAGGAGGATCGACCTTCAACGCTTTGGAGCGTCTGCCGCATACCGTGGGCAACGTCTGCGATCTTGACCTCGCCCATGCCGTCCGTGCGCTGAACGCCATAGAACAAGAATTGGCACGCAGGGAGGCCTTGGTAAGTGCCGAACGCGTTTCCAGATTCGACCAGCTTTCCCATCCCCCTGCACGGCTCGTGGTGGTCATTGACGAATTCCATGCATTGCGCGACCGTCTACCCGACTATATGCAGCGACTCAATCGATTGGCGTCGCTCGGACGCTCTTTGGGTATGCATCTCATCGTATGCACGCAAAATCCCATGGGTCAGGTCCATGCCGATATGAAGGCCAACATATCGCTGAGCATCTGCCTACGCGTCACCGACCAAATGCAATCGAATGAACTGATCGGCACCAAGGATGCAGCTTTGATTCCACCGGCCTTCCCCGGTGCCGCTTACTGTCATGACGGTCAACGCACTGTTCCTTTCCGCTGCAGCGCGGTCCATGACATTGATTCCTTGGTGCATGCCATCAACACCGCATCGGCATTCAGCGGCACCACCAATCCCTCCCCTTTGTTCTCCGCGCCGCTCGCACCACATGCAGGCAAAGACGATTTGACGGCGCCACAGCGAGAGGCATGGCACCATGTGCCTTTTGCTTTGAGCGACGACGGTGTACTCATCTCCACCGCATTCCTTGACGTAGGACACGGCAACATCGCCGTGATTGGCGCATGCGGAAGCGGCAAAACCAATCTGCTGCTCTGCTGCGCCAGCCGTCTCTATGAATCCGGTCGCTGCACCATCCGGTTCACACGCAAGACGAACAGCGAATGGACCACCGACGACGGCAGAACATCGCCGCAGCACGAACGCACCATATGGTTCGTGGATGACGCCGACGAATTGCTCTCCCCTTTCGCAGCCATGCCCGAAGCCGATAAGCTCAAGACCGCACTCGCCGATCCGTCCGTCACGGTAATCGCAGCTGTGGAAAAGCCGCAAAGCACCCTACTTGAACGTTGCCTCACACGTGTTGCGTTTCCTTGCGGAGAGAGAGCCACCGATGTGATGATGGGGATTCCCAGCGCGGTTCTCGACGGTTTCGGCGTCGATGACTATGCCATTGCCGGGCGTGGGGTCTTCATCCAACAAGCACGGGCATGTCCCGTGCAATGCGCGGAATTCCAAGGATTCTAAAAAAACTTGGCTTCTTTTGCGAAAAAGTCTTGAAAAATCATCCGATTCGTGGTTATCTAAATAACGGATAGAACGCCACTTATGGCAAGAGGAAGGCGATTACATGAGCAGTGCTTTCGATTGGCGAGCCAAGGCCGCGTGCCGGGATAAGGATCCGGAACTGTTTTTCCCGGTCGGCAACACCGGTGCCGCCTATCAGCAAATCGAAGAAGCCAAGGCCGTTTGCCGTACCTGCAAGGTGATTGACGCGTGTCTGAAATGCGCGCTCGACACCAATCAGGACTACGGCGTTTGGGGCGGTCTGAGCGAAGACGAGCGGCGCGCGCTCAAGCGGCGCGCGATGCGTGCACGTCGCTCGCAGGCCATGCAGATGCAGGTCTGATTCTTTTCAGGGCATATGGAAGGGCCGGTCGGATTCGATGGAATCCGACCGGCCCTTCCATATGCCATTCCAGTTCTAGAGGTCAGTTATCTTGCGCGGCACGCAGTTTCATGTCGAGCACCACACGGGTACCACCACCGCGACGTGGCTCCCAATGCACCGTTCCGCCAAAATCATTGGTGACGAACGTGTTGATGATCTGTGTTCCAAGCCCTGATCCGGAAGAGCGAGCCATGCCATCATGCTCCTCATCCGCCAAGCCGGTGCCATCATCCTCCACCACCACGTTGAGGTTATTGCCACCGCGGCCCACGGAAATCGTGATATGTCCTTCCTTACGTCCTTCGAAACCGTGTTCCACCGAATTGGTGATCAGTTCGGTAAGCACCAACGATAGCGGCGTGGCATCCTGTGCCGGCATCATGCCGAATTTGCCTACGAAATCGACATCGATGTGCTGGTCGCGCATCGTAGCCAAATCGACGGCCATCTTAAGCAGGTTGGAAATGACCTTGTCATAGTCGACGATCTCATCGGCGGTCTGGCTCAATCCCTCATGCACCATGGCGATGGTCTGCACGCGGCGCTGTGCTTCCTTGAGCTCCTTTTTGACCTCTTCGGACTTGGTCTTGCGCGCCTGCAAGCGCAGCAACGCGGATACCGCCTGAAGATTGTTCTTCACACGATGGTGAATCTCGGAAATGGTGGCGTCCTTGGTCTGCAATTCCTTCTCGCGGCGGCGCAATTCGCTGACGTCACGGCACAGCACGATACCACCCACGCGACCATTGGCGTCCATCAACGGCAGAGAGCGCATGGACACCGCGGCTTTGTTGGCGTCCAATTCGGAATCCACCGCGGCTTTGCCGCTCAGTACCAATGGCAGCGTTTCCAGCACCGGATCGTTCTCATGCAGCAGTTTGGTGCCGATCTCGCTCAGATACTCCCCCTGCATGGTGCTGACCGATCCCAAACGACGGAAACAGCTGATGGCGTTCGGAGACGCGTATCGGACGATGCCGTCGACGGTGAGCACGATGAAGCCATCCGCCACACGTGCGTTATGGCGCTGGTTCATAACCGGGTTACGGTACGGGAACTGGCCGCGCGGAATCATCTCATACAGCTGTTTGCCGGCGCTGATGCTTTCGGACTCATAACGGCCGTTCGATTCGCGTGTGGCCATGTTGGTCTCGCGGACCACCAAGCCAAGCGTCTTGCCATTATGACGCACCGGGGCGTACACGTTGCAGACCTTGGCCTTGCCGACCGTACGCAGTTTCGAGGAGCGGAACACCGATTCGGAGTCCATGGCCGCGTCAAGCTCGGCGCACAGGGATTCCGGGACGACGTTGCCGACCACATCCTCGGCTCTCAGACTCATCACCGTGGACGGACGGCATTGCTCGGCAATGATGTACTTGCCCTCGCCGTTCTGCAGGATTAGCAGCAAGTCGGCGAAACTCAAATCGGCAATCACCTGCCAATCGGCCACCAACTGGTGCAACCATTCACGATCGTCGTCACCGAAATCCGGACGGGTCATCAGGATATGTGAGAAATCAGCCATGCAACCATAATACGCATCAATGGCGAGGTTGCATACCATATGCCCACGTATAATGCGGAAACGCCGATTGACATATCCGACGGTTACGCTAACGTAGGTTACGGTTCCGTAACTTATAGTGGAGGCATCCGATGGCGAAACCTACAAACGCAGAAATCGAGGCGAAACGCGCGGTCATCGCCGAAGCACGCGAGCAGGCCCTGCAGGCGAAAGCTGAGACCATTCGCGTGAAGGCGCACAATAAGGCCGAGAACATTCGACGCAAGGCGGATGCAAAAGCCAAACGTGCCATCGCCAAAGGCGAAGCCCATGCCGCAAAAATCGAAGGCATCGTCCCCGCCGAAATCGAACGCAAAATCAGACTCGACGTGCATGGCAGGCCAAAGCCGCTCCTGCGTGGCTGGATCCACGCCATCGCCACTCCCCTGGCTCTTGCCGCGGGCATCGTGCTGATCTGCCTCGCTCATGGCACCGGGCTCAAATGGGCGTGCGCCGTGTTCATGACCTGCTCGCTGGTACTGTTCGGCAATTCCGCCTGTTATCATCTGGGAGATTGGTCACCACGGGTTACCGATGTGCTCCGTCGCATCGACCATATGAACATCTTTTTGCTGATCGCCGGCACTTATACGCCCGTTTCCTTCGCGCTCACGCCATTCTGGCGTGATTCCATCATCGCGGGCATGTGGATCTGCACCACAGTGGCGCTCATCATCCATGTCATCTGGATCAGCGCGCCTCGCTGGCTTTATGTTCTTGTCTATATTATTTTCGGCGTGTCCGGCGTCGCGTTCATGGGATTGTTCTGGATGTCCCCCTATGCCGGACCTACCGTGGTGATACTGCTGTGTGCCGGCGGCGCCTGCTATATCGCCGGAGCCATCGTATATGCGCTGCGCAAGCCCGACCCCTGGCCGAAGGTGTTCGGCTTCCATGAGATCTTCCATACCGGAACCGTGGCGGGATACGCCTGCCACATGGTGGCCATCTACATGGTGATCGTGCAATTGTGGCCCTAAGGCGTAATCAACCCCACATGGACAAAACAAAATAAGCCCGTCCCCTCATCGTACGAATGCGATGGAGGAACGGGCTGTTGTTTTCGTCACACGTATGTCAGGCGAGCGGCTTGGCTTCCTTGATGGTCACGGAAATCTCACGGCCGTTCGGAGCGGTATAGGTCACCGTATCTCCGGCATGAGCGCCATTGATGGCGGCGCCAATCGGCGATTCAGGACTGATGATGCTGTAATCCGTGGCGATGGACAGGTCTCGCGTGCCAAGCACGTACACCATTTCACGTCCGTTGACTTCAAGGGTCACTAGGGATCCGTCACCGACCTCACCGGCCTTGGGCGCAGTCAGAATCTTCGCATTGCGCAGTTTGACGGTCAGTTCGTCGATGCGTCCCTGATTCACGCGCTGCGCCTCACGGGCAGCCTGATAGCCGCCGTTCTCGCTCAAATCGCCTTCGGCACGCGCCGCGGAGACCTTGGACAGAATCTCGTCACGGTACTCGCCCTCACGCCAGGCGAGTTCTTCTTTCATCTTGTCGTACGCCTCCTGCGTCAGCAGGATCGTCTTTTCTTCGGCCATGTTATCCTCCTTGACCTTGGAAGAATGATACCCGTCAATCAGCGGGTGGAGATGATGTCGATCACGAACACCAGCGTGTCCTCGCCGCCGATGCCGGCCTGCGGAACGCCACGGGAGCCATAACCGTACTCCGGCGGAATGGACACCACCAGGCGGGAACCGACGTTATGTCCCGGAACGGTCTGATCCCAGCCCTTGATGACCTGTCCCACACCGATGCCGAACGTGGCCGGCTGGTGACGGTCGAAGCTGGAGTCGAACGGGGTGTCCTTGCCCCAGACCACACCATGGTAGTTGACGGTGACGGTGTCTCCACGGCGGACCATCGGGCCATTGCCTTCAAAGAGCTCCACGACCTTCAGGCCGGCGAGAGCGATCTCAGTCGGGAATTCGATGGTCGGGCGATCGCCGAATTCGGCATTGACAACAGGCATTTCAGATGCCATGGTGAACCTCCTTGAAAAAACACAGTGTCACCAAGATTAGCACCATCCATCGCTAGCATTCAACAACATTGACCGCAAGACCGCCTTTCGACGTCTCCTTGTACTTGGCCATCATGTCCTCGCCGGTGTCCTTCATGGTTTTGATGGCTTGGTCAAGACTCACGATATGCGTGCCGTCGCCCAGCATGGCCATACGGACCGCGTTGATGGCGGTATTGGCCGCCATGGCGTTGCGTTCGATGCAGGGAATCTGCACCAGACCACCGACCGGATCGCAGGTCAGTCCCAGATTGTGCTCGATACCGATTTCCGCGGCATTCTCCACTTGGTGAGGCGTGCCGCCCATCACGGCGCACAGCCCCGCCGCGGCCATGGAACAGGCTGTGCCGACCTCGCCTTGACATCCGACTTCAGCACCGGAAATGGACGCGTTGCGTTTGAACAAGTATCCAATCGCCCCTGCGGTCAGCAGGAACGTCACCACACCATCCTCATCCGCATGATCCACGAAATGCCAATAATAGTGGAGCACCGCCGGAATGACGCCAGCCGCACCGTTGGTAGGCGCGGTGACGATGCGTCCGCCTGCCGCGTTCTCCTCGGAAACCGCCAATGCGAACAGGTCGACCCATGCGGCGTCCGATGATTCGAGTACGGCGTCGGAGCGCCTGCCGTCCCGTTTGAGCACGTCGCTGTTGGATGCGAGCCTTGCATACATTTTTGGCGCCCTGCGGGGCACGTCAAGGCCGCCAGGCAGAACGGTTTGGTTGGTATTGCAACCGTGCTGCACGCAGCGGCGCATCACATGCCATACAGTGTCCAAATCGCTGCGCACCTGCACGGCGGACCGCATGGCCGTCTCATTGGCCCACACCACATCGGCCACACTCATGTGACGTTCATCGCACAGCGAGATCAGTTCGTCGCATGTGGTGAACGGATAGGGCATGTCCATATCGATATCGGTTGAGGAATCGTCGGTCTGATCGGCGAAGGCCGTTCCCGCAGGGGGTTTCTCATGGATGCCGATCATCAGGTCGTCGGCGTCGCCTTGTCTGACGAATCCACCGCCAATGGAATACCAGACCTGTTCATCGATGAGATTGTTCTGCCGGTCGAAGGCTTGGAATCGCATGCCGTTGGGATGGGCCGCCATGCGGTGCCATACATCCATCACCACATCGCGTCCGTAATCGAAATCGATGCGATGCGTGCCGTTGAGCATCAGCTCGCCGCCTGCCTCGCATTCCATACGGATATTGCTCATGTGATCGGTATCGACGGTTTTCGGTACGTTGCCTTCCAAGCCCGCCACCGTGGCGCGATCGGTACCGTGCCCAAGACCGGTCAGGGCGAGCGAACCATACAGTACCGTTCGCACGCGGCCGACCCGGTTCAGTATGCCGTCACGTTCAAGGGAGGCAGCGAATCTGCTGGCCGCGACCATCGGCCCTACGGTGTGCGACGAGCTGGGGCCGACGCCGATGGTGAACATCTCCAGAATGCTGAACATGTATATTGCGCTCTCTTTTCCGCGTCTTCGCCGTCACGCCGCGTAAAGCACGCTGAACATGCGAATCATGATGAGTAGGCCGATGATGGCAATGACGATTTCCGCGATAAGCAGAATTATCGCAACGGTTTTGCGATTGCCGAGTTTGACGTCGAGCAGTTTTGCGAAAAGGAAAGCGACGAAGCCCAAGGCTGCTCCGTTCAGCGCGATCGCGCCGACCTGGCCGTTGGTAAGAACGCTTTCCCCGACTTTGGCGAGTATCGAATTGATGGTGGCGGTGAACACCAGCAGGCTCCATACGCCGTATCCAATCAATCCTACCGCCGCATAGCCGAACGGGCGGAATCGTTCCTTGAGTTTGAAAGTGAACGATTCGGCGCACCACAACAATGCGAAGCCCACAACGAAGGTGAACGCCACGGCAAGGAATGCGGCTTCCAATGCCCACGGAACGAGTGCCAACGAATGGTCCATCAAGGTAAAGTACAGCGGAGAACATGCGATTTCGCCGATAGCGAGCACGCCGGCAACGATAATCACCTGCGCAAGCATCAGGGGGATTTCAGTGGCGGGCTGTTCGATTACAGGCTTGATGTCTTTCGAAGTCATGCGTCATCCGTTTCAGTCGGTGTCATACGGTTTGTAATGTCCGACAGTGTACCTACGGAATGTTTCGGGAACGATATGCCACATTTTGCCTACACATTGCCCACATTTTTCCATAACCCACCGTGGAAAAGGGTTGAATCGCAGTGAATCGCGATGATGCCAAAACCGTTGGAGAATAAAGGAAAACCGCCATCTCTGGCGGTTTCCAAAAGTGCCTCCAGCGGGACTCGAACCCACAGGAGAAAAGCTTCAGACACTTGCCGTTTCAACGGTTCCATCAATGCCTTGCGTCGCTTTTGCCCACATTTTGCCCACATCCTGCGAAAACAGCAGACCGCCCATGCGCTCCGACAAATCGTCCAGATCATCGTCGAAAAGGTCGGCATACACGTCGAGCGTCATGGCGGCGGACTTGTGCCCCAATTGCCTTTGCACGGTCTTGACATTAGCGCCGGACTGCACCATGAGCGAAGCGGCGGTATGCCGCAGATCGTGAATCGTCATGTGGCCACGCCCCACGCCCGCGCGGCGAAGCGCGACCGCGAACCAGCCATCGCTCCTGGTCGGATTCCAACCGTTCGTCATGGGCTCGTCCAACGGCTTGCCTGGAGCCGTGAAAAGAAAATCCGACGGGCCACGTCCGTTGCATTGCCTGGCAAGCAATGGTCTGAGAATCTGCGGGAACATGACGGAGCGTCCCTCATGGGTTTTCGGATCCGTCTCCACCATTTCGCTGGACAGTCTGGTGATGCTGCGCCAGATATGGAGCCTGCATCGTTGCAGGTCAACGTCCTCCACGCGCAGGGCGACGAGTTCGCCCCAACGCATGCCGCACAGTCCGAGAGTGAGCACGATAGGCTCACGCCAGCCACACTGCATCGCCACACGAGACAATTCATCGGCCGACAGATAGACATGCTTCCGCACCTGCTTGCGCGGCAGCTCGATGCCGTCGCATGGATTGTCGTGGATGCACCGATCGGCCTTTGCCCTCTCCATGAGGCTGCGAAGCAGATTCTCGGCGCGAATCGTCACCGACGCACTGCGTCGTCCTGCCAGATCGGTGACCCACCGCTGCACTTCGTCGCGCGTGATTGACTGCATCTCCCTCATGCCCCACTGCGGCTCCACATGCACTCGCCAAGCGTCTTCCAGCGACTTGATGTAGCTTGGCTTCGCCTTGGTCTTCTTGGCGGCCAGCCACGGCTCCCAGAAGTCCTCCACGAGTCTTCTTCCGGCCTGTGGGTCGATGTAAGCTCCGACGCTTTTCGCTGTGGTCACATTGGCCGCTCCCCACGCATCGGCGTCCATTTTGCGTTTGAAGCCACGCCTTCCGGTGGACGACCCGTCCGGCTTGCGGTAGCGCACCTCGTAGCGTTTGCCGGATTTCGTGGAATATTGGCGGATGGTGTAGGCCATGAGGTCTCCTTTGCTGACATGGCCAATTATAAGAGAGGCGGAGCCTTGCATTGTCCGGCTCCGCCCTTGTCCATTGTGTCAGCAAAACAGACATGGCCAAGTCTACCTTGCGACACGCCGTACCACATTGCACCACGTTCGTGGTACACTGGTTTATGTCAGCAAGAAAGGACAGACAATGAACAACAACAGCGAACCGGTGCCCACCTGGACCAAGAGCCGCAAAGGAGAATGGCTCGTCCGCATCCCCAAGCAATGGTGGGACAACTACTGCGAGGCCGGAGAAAACGAATTCCCAGTCACCAAGCGCAACGGCGAACAGCAGTGGGTCGAAATCAGCCGCGCATCCAAACCATTCACCCTCGATGGCGTCGAATACGTGCTCGGCACCCCCGTCAAAGAAACGCGCACCTACCGTCATTACACGAAGAAGCGTCCGGCAGCACACCGCTGCGAACAGTGCGGCACCACGCGCAACGTCCACGAAGCACACGACATGAGCGACATCACCTGCTGGCTGTGCAACCGTTGCGACGACGGCACCGCAAGCATCTGCTGAAAACAAGGAGACTTTGAAAATGAGAAGCTACAAGGAAATCGCAGAGGAGACCGGTACCACCATCGCGGACGTGCGCGAGGCCATGAGTCTTGCGGAGAAGCGCGAAATGCCGGTTGACCACTACTACGACGATCACGACAGCCAGATAAGTCTGACATACTCGCCAGCCGACTACGGGCGGTACGAGGTCATCGTTAAAACGTTCTGGGCCATCGCCGACAAGTGGGGGCGCCCAGGAAACCACGGAACCGGGCGAACCCGCGAGGAGGCCGTCATCAACGCCCTTAACAATGGACTCCGCGCATGAAAAATGAGGGTGGCTGGCATGATAGCCAACCACCCTCGAAGTCCACTCTCGTGGAAAATCTGTCTAGTTCAGTTTCGCACCTCAACGAAGAACCTCTTTTGAAAGGTTGAATCAATGGTAACACAGGACGGCAAAAGGAAATGCGCGATTCCAGGATGCACAGCCACGGCATCAATCAAAGGACTCTGCCGGAGGCATTACAATCGGTCGCTTTACCGCGAAAAGGACGAACTGCCTACCGGTGACCTTCCCGGCGGTTGGCCATGCCCCATCTGCGGCGAAAAACTGGACAGCCTCGCGTCACACATGGACAGGCACCACGGCATCAGCCTGAAGGAATTCTACACCACGCATGACATTCGCTGCCGTCACGCGGACTGCGATCATCTCGCGGAGAAGCGCGGTTTATGTCAAACCCACTACAAGTGGGAGCTTGAGGAAAGAAAAGGGAAATGAGCATTAGAACAATGCGTGAGAAGGCCGGAATGTCGCAGCGTGACTTGGGACGCGCGATCGGCAGCACGGTCGGCCGAGTCTGGGCATGGGAGGCATGGAACAACATGCCACGTCCGAAATCAGCGAAGGACCCGCACATCATGAGTCTTGACCTCGCGAAAAGAACCGCGGACGCATTGGGGGTCACGCTAGATGAATTCCATGATGGACTCGACGCCTGAAAAAACGCAGAAAAGCCCCTCCCCCAGCGTGTGCCGGGAGAGGGGCGATGTTGCATGTGGGCGCAAAATATTCCAACAGGATTTAAACTGCGCGATTTTTTCATGCGAGGTTTTCGATGATCCGCTTCTCGGAATCGCTGAGCGGCCATACCGTCACATCTTCTGCGGCCTTCAGTTCTGCGGCCTTCAGTTCTGCGGCCTTCAGTTCTGCGGCCTTCAGTTCTGCGGCCTTAGCTTCGCTCAGGAGATAGCCGCCGCCGTAGATGGCCTTCTTCACGGCCTTCTGCGAGTCGAGAGCCCTCGTGAACGCAACGTCCGAAGCCTTGACGCAGAACTCGACCTGCTTGCCAATCTTCCCGAGCCTGCTCACGGTAAGCAGTTCACGCGGATACGCGTATTTCGGCGGATGCCTGCGTTGCTCTTTCCTGACGCGCTTCACGGTCTCGTCGATCGCGTTGGCCAAGTCCGGCGCGGTGCGGATCAGGTCATCACCGAAACTCGTCACGAACGACGTGTTGACCTGCGCGCCGTTCGCGTATTCGATGGTCGAATCCGTGACGATCATGTGCGCCCCATTGCGCGACGTGCTGGAGAAGATCGTGAGATACGGCGCGAACAGGAAGAACGGAATTTGCTCCGTCCGATAGAACGTGCAGATCTTCGACAGGATGCTGAACGGCGGATTATCCACCACCACCTTGCCGTCCGAATAGTCAAAACTCTCGTAGTCGCCGCCCGGATAGAACGGGCGCACCACCTTGCTGGGGTCGATGCCAAACTCACGGCATGTCCAGTCCTTTATCGTCTCATACACTGCGGGGGGGGTATAGCAGTCATCCGTGGTCTTCTTCGGTTTGAATTTGTCCACGAACGCGCCGTAATCGTCAATCGTCTGCTGTCTGATGCCCATTTTGAAAGTCCTAAAAATAAAGCCCCTCCTCCAAACGGAGAAGGGGCAAAAGTTAAAAAACGGGTGTAAAAAATTCCACGGACACTACAGTGCCGCAAATTTTTCCACACCCGAGTTTGAGTCTCACGCCCGAAAATTAATTGCGGCGGAGTGGATTGTATGCGACGCCGAGTCCGGCGGAGATGAAGCCGGCCACGGTGCTGATGTATCCGCCGATCGCGGCGTCACCGAAGGTCATGAAGCCAAGACCCACGCACGAGGCGATGAGACCGGCCACGTAGACCACGGTGCGCACGCCCTTGGAAAAGACGGGCGTGTACGCGTCCGGCTGCTGGTTGTCCTGACCGTCCTCACGCTCGTTGGTCAGATTATTGACTGTGGTCTCCAAAGTCGTTGGCGCTGCATGTTGAGCCATATTAAACCCCCTTAGAATCGGTTTTGATTGAGTGCCGTCTGCAAGGCGCGTGCGGTCGCGGGGCCGAAGCTCGCGTCCTGAGCCAGGCCGTAGTGCGCTTGGATGGCGCGAATGGTGGCGGGGCCAAGCAGACCATCAGTGCCGCAGCCCAGGCGACGTTGCACGGCACGGATCAGATCACTGCCGCCAGCGCCGTAGCGGACCACGCTCGAATCGATGGCGGGACGCGCGTAAGTCCTGCCGTCAGGCACCTGCTGGCCGCTGATGATGCCATCCACCGCGGTGCCCATCACCTGCTGCCAGCGGCGTACCGTGGCGGGGCCGACGTTGCCGTCCACGGCTAGGGCGCCGGTGGATGCCGAAGAGGTGTTGCCGCCGCCGTAGCGGAGGTAGCAGTTCCACGGGTAGCTGTAGTAGCCCCTGATGTTGGTTTCGCGGCCGGTCTGGTCCCCGGCCTTGCCGTAGGCCGTGCCACGCTCGGAGATGGACGCCTGCGCGAGCTTGCCGCCGCCAAGGTAGACGGCCACGTGGTGCACGTCGTTGAGCAGGATGTCGCCCGGCTGCGGATTACCATTCGCTGGGAGTCGCGTCCATCCGCGCTTGGTCAGCTCACCGGACAAGTTGCCGGTGTAGGTGGCCGAACCGGTGTCGAAGCCCGCCTCGCGCAGGCAGTGGATTACCAGGCTGGAACAATCGCAATTACCCCCCGATGGGTTGAAGTTCCAGCGGTCGGACTGGCTGTAGCCGAGATTGGCGACTGCGCACCAGTAGCGCATACGATTGATGAGAGCGCTGACGCTTGCCATGTCAGTCCTCCAATCCTTCGACAGCCTTGGCCGCATCCGTTTCGGACACGACCGGGATGTCAATGGGCGGCATGCTGTCGCCCTGCGGTGTCATTTCCGGCGTCATGGTCACTTCGTCCATGACGGCCTCCTTCCCACCCCCAATAGGGGGCAATAAAAAGGCCACCTCCGAAGAGATGGCCTTGCGGTTGTGAAAATCGATATCAACGCTTTTTGTGGGCGTTGTGGTTGAAAACCAGAATGAGCGTGAGGAGAATCAGGTAGGCTCCGCCCGCGATGAGCAGTCGTGTCATTGCCGGTCCTCCAAGTATTTTTCGGCTGCTGAGATGATCCAGCATTGCGCGTCGAGTTTTTCGAGCTTAGCCAGCTCGTATCGGACGGCCTCGGAATGGTCGTGTGACTGGTCGCCGTAGATCAGGCTGATGATCGTGTTTTTGATGGTGTCACGGCACAACTCGTCCATGCGCTCGTCGAATTTTTCGGTACGTTCTCCGAGCATTCGTGTTTTGGCGAAATGCTGGGAGAGCGGCGAATTGTATGGCAGTCTTTCGGGATTGACGTGGCTGTACAGGCCGGTCGCCAATCCTTCCAAAGCCCCCGGCCAGATTTTCAAGCACAGTGTGATTACCGCGCACGCGCCGCCGACACCGCCAAACCCCGCTAAAAACGTTTGAAACACATCACATCTCCTTGAAATCGTTTAATCTTTTGGCATGGTGTCGCCATCGAAATAATTGCCCGGCAATCCCAACGAGACGAGCTGCTGCCACTGGTCTTGAGGCACGCACAAGCCCTTGCTCAGATTGACCGTGCAATTGTTCAGACCGACGAGAATGCCGTGAGTGGTGCTGGCGGCGGTGAAGACGTAATCCACGCGACCATTCGAAGTGACCAGCCCACTATCGCTGCCATTGGTGGTGAGACGCAAGCGCGGATTGTCGCCACTCGTGGACAGCATGTAACAGACGACGCTCACATGGTATTTCACGCCCGCCGTCAACCCCGTGAGGTGATGTCCGATGGTGTCGTGTTCGTCGTCTTGACGCTCACACCGTCTTTCGGCATGACGCAGTGATTAACGATGGGAGTCATGCCACCACCCCCAAAGGGGTTAGGCGCGCGGCATCGTATCCCCGTCGAAATATCCGATGCCGTCGAGCAGGGTCTTGTTCGCCTGATAATCGGCCTGCGTGCAGATGAGTATATTTGTCACGGTGACGGTCGGACTGCCTGACTTGACGGAATAATTCGCTGATAGCGGAGCGGAATTGTTGAGGTACGTCATGTAGCTGACACGTTGGCGTGCGCTGAATTCGCCCTGTGTTCCGGTAATCGAGACAGTGCCGCCTGTGACGTTCACATCGAAACTGACCCAATATGTCATCCATCTCACGCTCGGAACGGTCGTGAGATGCACCCACTTGTCTGCTTGCAAGGTGATGGTCGAGGTTGGTCTCGTGCATAGGTTCGTTATCATCATCGGACATCACCCGCCCGACGAATCGCCTTAATCGCGTGGCATCGTGTCCCCCGAGAAGAAGCCCGGAAGCCCCCCCCCCGAGCGCCGCGTCATACGTGTCGGCGGCTTCCACGCTCAATTCGCTGATGGCCATACCGGAGGGGACGGCCAGGCGCGTGTCATTGGCGGTCGGGGTGAAGTGGATCGTATATTTCCCGACCGTCTGGGCACTTGGGTATTTGCTCGTGTCGCCGGAAAAGATGCCGATGCTTTTATTCGTCGTATTGTTGCTGACGATCCTGCACGTGCACACGTATTCCACGCCGACCTCGCACGCGAAAGGCAGGTCGATGTATTCGCCTCTGGTGTTGGCCAGCGTGCCACCGGTCATGTACTTCGATATGTCGCCGCCCTTTTGGACGACATGGAAGCCGGTGGGGTCGAACTTTGGGTTCGGCCACAGGTTAATCCTCTGCATTCTCGTCTCCCTTCACGCTTTCGAGCACGTCGGCGGGAATCAATTTCATGGCCGCGTTGAGCTGACTGGTCAGGATTGCGATTTGCTTGGTGAGAGTGCCGATTTGCGCGGAAAGCTGGTCGATGACCTCGTTCGCGTCGGCTGGAATCTGATTCAAAATAAGTCTCCTTTTAATGCGAAACCCCCACAATCCGTGTGGATTGCAGGGGTTGAAAAAAATGGTGAAAAGCGGGGTTAGTCGGCGGCGGTCATCGTGTCGATACGAGTCACGGCCTTAAGCTCGTCGAGTGTGAGGGTGCGTCCGAGATTCGTCTTCACGTCCGTCAACGTCACGGACGTGCCCGTATCGTCGAACGTGGCCAGCACGCCACGCTGGTAGTCGCGCCACGATTCGGCGGTGCCGTCAGCGCTGGAATACTCCAATCCCAATCGGCACAATTCCGCTCGCACCGACTCCTTCGGCGGACGCAAGTCAAGCACACCGGACGGCTCGGCGGGCGTCACGGTAGGCGCGGTATCGGTAGTGGTCTCAGTGGTCTCATCGGTCATAATCAATCTCCTTATTGTTGGTTGTTTTGAGGTCGTGGCATGAGGGATTCATAAAAGCGCTCCTCGCACTCATCCAGTGCGGTCTGGCTGGACTCGTCCGATAGGAAAGCGTCAAGGCCCTCGATGTCCTTGGTGACGCTGATGTCAATGCCACTCGACGGCTCGGAATCAACATCATCAGCGGCCAGTGTGGCAATGAGATTCGCGTCCGTCTCATTCGACATGGTGGGCAGACTCATGCCCTCACGCGCCTTATTGCGCGCGGCGGTCAGCGGGTCATTCAACACTTCCCCATCAGCCGCAAGCATGCTCACGCCGGTGGCGGAATCATTCAGCGCGCTTTCCAAGGCCTCGTAAGCCCCCGTCCACACGCCCCTGCCGGTGGCGCGGTCGTACAGGCTCGTATCCTCCCTGCCCTGCATGATCGCCGCGATCGCCTCCCGAATCGAAGCAAAGCCGAGCAGCGCCTTCCACGAGACGAGCACGTCGGTCGTGAAAACGAAACTGTCCGACCCGTTCACCGGCGGATCGCAGCGGATGATGCACAAGCCGTTCTCATCCTGTTCGAAAGTCGATGACAATATGTCCTCCAATCACTTGACCAAATAAGCCAGGAATTCCGCGTAAACATCCACCGGGCAAGGCTGGTCGGCGTTGTAAAGCTTCAATGTGAAGCCGCTCTGACCGCCCGTATTGGCCGGGTGCGCGATGATGCCCGCCCAATCGCTGTCCGCGTTAGCGACAACGTAATAGTGGCCGTATTTTGTGGGGCTGAACGTGCAATTGACTTGCATGGAAGCGCCGGTCGCAATCTTCGAGCCGGGATTCGGATACCACGCCTTCCACGCAGCCTGGGCATGGAACGTAAAACGGTTCGTGATGCCGCCAAGATAGCCGCCGAGATACACGTATCCGGTGCCGATGTTCGCGCCGACTCCGACCTCGCCGTTCGCGTCTTGCGCTTCGAGCCAGCACTCCGAACCGTTCGCGCTATCGCCGGACAGAGTGAGGAAAGCGCTGCTTTTCTTGCTCTCGTCCGGCTCGTCGTAATCCGTGTTCGCCACGGCATGCACTCTGGATGTGACGCCGCCGCTGCCGGTACCGCCTTTCTTGCGCGGCTTCGATCTGAGAGACAGGAACGCGGCTGGATCGTTCTTGCTCACGTGTCCGCTCCACAAGTCCAGTTCGCTCATCGAGCCGACCTGATTCGACTGGATGACAGAAGCGATGGCCGGATGCGAAAAGTAGGCGGTGGACCCGTTGTAGGCCGGGAATTCCAAGCCATCACCGACGAACGTTTCCGTGCCGCCGATGATGTAGGTCTGATAATCCGGACTGATACGCACCCTGTGCCCGCTGATGCGGGTTTGGAAAGTGCCGGTCAGCAGATTCGACTTGCCTTCGCCGTCAAGATAGACGGTGCGATTGTGGTTGCTGTCCCACATTTGCAAGGCCGTGCTATTGAGCTTCATGCCCGTGTTCTTGGCCTCGGAGCTCTGGAAGACGGCGCCAGTGAACACGTAGCCACGGAACTGGCCCGCCGCCACCTTATCCGACGTGATAGTGCCAGCCGCGATCTTGACAGCCGTCACCGAATTGGCCGCGAGCTTGTCGGCTGTGATCGCACCAGTGACAATCTTGGACGCATTGACCGAATTGGCAGCCAGCTTGTCGGCGTTCACGGCGTTAGCGGCCAGCTTGTCGGCGGTTATCGCACCGGACACGATGTCGCTCGCTTGAATCTTGTGGACGTTCAGCAGCGCCACGGTCATATCCTCGGTGACCTTGAGCTTGCCCGTGGTCACGGAATTGGCGGCGAGCTTGTCGGTGCCGATGGCACCGGCCTGCACCTTACCCGCCGTAACCGCATTCGCGGCCAGCTTATCGGCGTTTACCGCGCCAGCAGCCAAAGCGGCAGTGGTCACGGCATTAGCCGCAATGTCGCTCGCTTGAATCTTGTGGACGTTGAGCAGCGCCACGGTCATATCTTCAGTGACGCGGAGTTTGGCCGTGGTCACGGAATTGGCTGCAATCTTGTCGGACGTGATGGCCAGTGCGACGATGTTCCGCGCCTGCACCGAGTTGGCGGCGAGTTTCGTGGCGGTCACCGCGTCGGCCACCAGCTTTTCAGTGGTCACGCTGTTGGCCGCGAGCTTGTCCACCGTGATGGCATTGGCCTTGACCTTCTCGGCGGTCACGCTATCTACGGCGAGATGCTTCGCAGCCACGGTTCCAGCAGCGAGGATGTTGTTCGCCACGAGGTCGAATGGCTCGAATCTCGTACCGTCCCATGTCAGGACTTCCACCACGCGGTCAGCGAGCGGCACCAAGACGCTTGGTGAAGCGTTCGGCGTTCCCTGCCAGTAGGTGTAGAAGTCGGCCAGCATGGACGGCGAATTATTCTTCTCGCCTTTCCACCTCGTCCAATACTTTTGCGTGCGCCACCACATGTCGCCCGGCTTCAGACCGTCATGATTCGGTTCGTCGGGGCCACGGTAGATGAGGTTCTTGCCGTCGGCGGTTGTCTGCGCCTTCTTGGCTGCGGCCTGAGCCTGATTAGCCTGAGAAGCCGCGTTGGCGGCAGCGGTCGAAGCCTTGTCGGCGGTGGCTTGAGCGGTCTTGGCCGCATCATTCGCCTTAACAGCCGCATTCGCGGCGTCGGTAGCGGCCTTGTCGGTCACAGCCACCCAAGCACTGCCATTCCAGCGCTTCGGCGTGTTCGCACCGTTCGTGGTGTCAATCCACAAGGTCGAAGCCTTGCGCATCGACGTGGCCGGTGCCGTGCCCTGGATAAGCACGTCGGCCTTGCCGTTCGCCACGCCAGCGGCGGCAGCGGCAGCGGTATTCGCCTTCCTCGCGGCGGTGGCCGCGTCGGTGGCGGACTGTGCCGCACTATCGGCGGTGGCCTTGGCCTGAGTCGCCACGCTCGACGCATTGGCAGCGGTGGTCTTGGCATTGGCCGCATCCGTCTTGGCGGTGGAAGCGTCGGATTTGGCGGCTTTCGCGGATTCGTTGGCGGTGTTGGCCAGCGTCTCCGCATTGCCTGCGGTCTTCTTCGCGCTTTCGGCGGCGGTCTGGGCGGCATTGGCCGCATCCTTGGCCTGACCGGCGGTCGCGGTAGCGCTCTTCGCGGCGGTATTGGCCGCATTGGCGGTATCCTGCGCGGTCTTCGCCGCACCAGTGGCCGTGTCAGCCGTGCCCTGCGCGTTTTTCGCGGCGGCAGCGGCATTCTCGGCGGTCTTCTTGGCGTCGGTGGTCTTCGCGGCATTGTCCGCGATGTCGGACTTCGCCTGAGCGATTTCGTCGGCATTGCGCTCCACGTCGGCATAGCCCATGTGGTTCCAAGCGGCACCATCCCAGACAAGCGTCTCAATCACGCGATCAGCGAGCGGCACGAGCACGGAGGGGCTGTTGTCGGGTGTTCCTTGCCAGTACGTGTAGAAGTCGGCCAGCATGGACGGCGAATTATTCTTCTCACCCTGCCAGCGAGTCCAATACTTCTGCGTCTTGAGCCACAGGTCGCCGACGATCAGATTGTCCTTCGGCTCGTCCGGCCCACGAAAAGTGTGATTCTTCGAGTGGGCTTCGGCATACGCCTGCGCCGCCGATTCCTTGGCCTTGCTGATCTCGCCATTCGCGGTGGTCAGGTCGCTTTTGGTCTGGGCAATGTCCTTCTGCGCCTGCGTCAAATCGGTCTTGGCCTGGGCAAGCGTTTTGGACGCCGCGTCAAGACCAGTCTTGTTGGCTTGGATGTCCTTCTGGGCCTGCGTCAGCTTGTCGGTGTTGTCCTTCAGCGTGGCGTTGGCCGTGCCGATCGCCGACTGATTGGCCTTGATGTCGGCCTTGGCCGCTTCAAGCTCTTTCGACGTGGCGGCCTGCGCCTGCTGATTCGCCGCAATGTCCTTCTGCGCCTGCGTCAGCTTCGCCGCATTATCCTTCAAAGCCGTCTGATTATCAGCCAAATCTTTTTGAATCTGTTTGACCTCATCAGGAGAGACAGCCGAAGCCACGGTCACAGTGGCGATGGCAGACCAGGCGGAGCGATTGCCCGCATGGTCCACCGAGCGGAACGCATAGGAGTGCTGCGAGCCGCCCGTGAGGCCGGTCACAAGATAATCGCCCTGACCGGACTGCGTGGCGGAAATTACCCGCATTCCAGCCGCATTGACACCCTCGCCGACCTCGATGTGGTCGAAGTCGGGTTCCATCGACGCGCCGGTGGAGGTCTTGCCATCCCAGTGGATGGTCACCACGCCCAATTCCGAGGAAAGCACCGGCTTCGACGGTACGGAGCATGGCGTCGTGTCGGATTCGACGGTGACCACGACGATGCTCGACCATTCGCCGAGCTTGTCACTGTACGTGGGCACGGCTCGCACCCTGACCTCGATTTGCGTGCCGCAATCCAAGCCTCCGAAGCCAAGCTGCGTCTTGTCGGTGGTGCCGGCGGAATGCCAGGGCGCGCCATCCACGTGCTTGCGCCACTCGACGGCGTAATTGCCGATTTCGATGGCGGTGTTATTCGTCGCTTCGGTCACGGCGGACCACATGGCCGTGGCCAAGCCGTGCGCATACCCGTCCGAGCCGAGGTAGGCGTCCGTCTGCACCACAAGACCAAGCGGAGCCTTCGGCACGCGATGGTCACGGTCGGACGAGGCGGTCGTGCCGCCCTCGCTACCGGCCAATGCCGCGCCACCGGTGATGCCCTTGATTTTCTTCGCCTGACGTACGGAAGCGTCGTATTTGATGTCGTTCAGCGCGATGGACGCGCTCAAGCCCTCACCCTGGCGCATCGACAGGTCGATTTCCTGCACGCGCACCTTCTCGCCGTGAGTGACGGTCGGAGCCGTAATCCAATCGCCGGCATGGTAGTCGACGAGCGGCAGTGCGTCCACCTCGCTGATGATGAGGTCGCGCGTGTACTGGCCGCGAACTCTGGCCGCATCGGCTAGGGTCGATGCCATGAACGCCTGCGCGGTGTCCTTGTCGGACACGCCACCCTGCGAGGCGTAGGATTCCCACTTGCCCCACGGCGTCGGAGCAGCCGGATTATCCATGCGGAAAAGCAGATTATTGTCACCCTCGACGAGGATGGTGCTGGCCAGATCCGAGATGGATTCCTCGTATGGGGCCTCGCCGATGTCGCGCGCCAATCGCAGGATGACGTTCTTGCTCAGGTCGCGGTTCAACGCCGTGCTGTCCGCATTCCACAGTTTCAGGGTACGGCCGCTCGTGCGCCAGTCGCAGCCGTCACCATTGACCAGGGCGTCCAGGATGGTCTGCAAATCAGTGCCGAGCGAATAGTACAGAGTGTACTTTTTTGCCCAATTACTGCCAGCCGCGTCCTTGGCCGTGTCGAAGCCCAAGGTCAGACCGGTGGCCACGCCGCCACGCTGACGGTTCTCGTCAAGCATGGTCTTCAAAATCACGCCCGGATTAGCCGAATAAAATGGCCTCTTGCCCTTATTATCGCCGTCCGCGAGCAGATGGCTGGAATCATTGTTCTCCGCCTTGCTCAGGAGCCAGCTGATCGACTGGCCGGAATAGGTGACGGTCTTGGTGCGGTCGTCCGTCTTGCCGGAACGTCCGGTAATCACGAAACGCGCGTTGTCCGGCTCGCGATAGCCGGTTCCGTCCGACACTTCCACGGCCACTTCGAGGCCATCGGTAAGCTCTCGGTCGAACGCCTGCGCGTCGCCGGAAAGCATGGAGTATTCGATGCTGATGGCTCCGTCATCATTGTGGAGCATCGAGGCGCTGAAGCTCACCGGCTCCGCCAATACGCCGATTCTTGCACCGAACGGCCGGTATGCCACGAGACGAGCATGCAAAGACTTGCCCATGATTAACTACTCCCAGGATTGCAAAAACCGGCATGTCACCTTGTCGGCGCTGCCGGTCTGTTTGATTGCGAGGCGATAATCGCCGGAATCGATTGCGGGCCACACTTGCAGTGGCTCGGTGGTCCAGTCGACGCCATTCGACGCATCCGTGCCGCCAGACCATGCGTCGGCATTGGCCGCCGTCCACGCCTTGCGATTGGCTACATCGACGAAAAGATAAGGCCGTGAGGCATCGCGTTTGCCGCCCCACATTAGATTCGTGCCACTTACCGGGTCACTGATGGTCACACCAGTGACGGCACCGAAACGCAAGACCAGCGTGCCGATTGGCGCGTTGGAAAGCCAGCCCTCCGGCACGGTGTCGAAAAGCTCGGACGGACTGGCGTTAGGCAATCCCTGCCAGCGCGTCCAATACCCCTTGCCGCTCGGCTTGGAAACCCCGCCCGGCAGCAGCCTGCCGCCCGACGCGGCCAACGTCACCTCCTGCCACTGCACGCCACGCCAAAACACGTCCGGCAGTTGGAACACGGCGGTCATGACGCGCAGGTCACTGAAAGGGCGTTCGTCATCGTCCGGCTCGCAGGACGTGCACACGACGCGAGTGACCATGCTGCGCGAAGAGCCGCCCTCCGTTGTCTCCGTTCTGCCGAGCGTGAGTTTCGCGGCAGACAGGCACATGGCGCGGAAACGCGCGATCAGCGAATCGGAATCCGCGCCCCACGCCGCGACCTTGACTGTCAGCTCCGGCGCGTCCAGCACCGGAATCGAGGAGCCTACGATGACGCCGTTGCGTCCGCTCACCTGCACCGTGTCAACGATCGGCGACAGCGCCGTGTAATGTGTAGTGCCGACGATGACGCGCATCCGCTCGGAGTCGAGCGGCTGGCCGTTGAGCGAATAGCTGACTTTCATCCGGATCCCTTCCGATTACCATTGCGGCATGGCCGCCGTCTGCAATTTCTGCTGCGTGCTTATCGACGTCGGCGCGATGGCCGGATAGTTGAACGTCTGCGTGATGTTCGTCACGCTCCCACCATTGCCGTAGGAGGCAGCGTTAACGCCACGCGAGGCGTTGGCGACGCCGACGGAATACGAGGCGTCCTGCGAAGGCAGGATGCCGGTCAGCCTACCGGCCGCCTTCCTCACCTTCGAAGCGCTCTCGTCGATGCCGACCGCCATGCCCTCGCCGATCATCTCACCGACCTGATCGCGGAACACTCGCGACGGAGAATGGATGCCAAGCTTGCGTTTCACCCAATCCAACGCGTTCGTGGCCGCGTTGACGGCGGCAGACACGAGCCTACCTGCCGCGCCTGCGATGCCGAACGCGATACCCGTGATGATATTCAGGCCGACGCTACCCCAGTTAACAGATGTGAACCCGCGCATGATCTGGCCGACCATGCCTGGAATTGAGCCGATAAGCCTCGGAACCGACGAGATGAATCCGTTGGCCAGTGCGACGAGCAGCTGGACGCCAGCCTGCAGGATCTGCGGAAGACGATTGATGATGCCACCGACAAGCTGGCCGATAAGGATCGGAGCCTTGCCTACCAAGTCCGGCATGGCGTTGATGAGGCCCTGAGCCAGTCCGAGGATGAGCTTCAGGCCACTGTCGATGATCTGCGGCAGGTTGTTGAGGATGCCTTGCACGAGGTTGAGGACGGCGTTGATGCCGATGGGGATGAGCTGCGGCAATTGGGCCGACAATCCGTCCAACAGCGTCGTCAGCACGATGACAGCCGTGGACGCGATCTGCGGCAATGCCTGCACGATGCCCTGCAACAGGTTCGTTATCATCGTCAATCCGGTTTGCAGGAACGACGGCAGGCTCGACGTGACCCACGATTGGAACTGGGCGAGCAGCTGCGGCAGGCTCGTCGAGATCCATGTCGTCGCGCTGGTCAGCAGCATCGTGCCAAGCTGTCCCAACGCGCCGAGCACCGGCGGCAGTATCTGCATGACCAGCGCCGGCAGGGTGCTGCCCAATGAGGAAAACAGTTGCGGCAGTGCTGCGGTGATGCCGGTGATGATCTGCGCGATGCGCGGCCCCACGTTCTGGATGACCGTGCCGACCGAATCGACCAGTTGGGTGGTCAATCCGTTGATGTCGGCATTGTCTTTGCCGAGTTCCGCCAGCCAGTTCTGCCATGCGGCCTTCATCATGTTGACGGAGCCCTCGATGGTTGTCGCGGCCTCCTTGGCGGTGGTGCCGCTGATGCCCATCTGCTGCTGCATGATGTGGATGGCCTGCACCACGTCGGAGAACTTGTCGATGGACAGGTCGCCCATCTCGCCGTTCGCCTGCTTGACCTTGTTTGCGTCCTGGATCAGACGCTCCATCTCGGATTTGGTACCGCCGTAGCCGAGCTTCAGATTGTCGAGCATGGCGTAATTGCCGCGCGCCAGACTCTGGTAGGTCTGTTGGATGGACTCGATGTCGGTGCCCATCTTGTTGGCGTTGTCCGACATGTCGACCATGGCGGTGTTGCCAAGTTCCGCGGCCTTCGCGGTGTCGCCGCCGAGCGAGCTGATCAGCGAGGCGGAAAAGCTCGTGACCTGCGTCATGTACTCGTTGGCGCTCACTCCGGCTGTCCGGTACGCTTCCGCCGCGTATTTCTGTACGGTGCCTGAAGCGCCCTTGAACAGCGTGTCCACGCCGCCGACGGCCTGCTCGTAGGTGGCGTACGCGTCGAGCGCGCTCTTGCCGATGCCGGCCAGTCCAGCGACGGCGGCGCCGACGCCGGCCAGTCCGACCGTGGCGACGCTCTTCAAAGCGCCTACGGCCTTGCCGGACATGGAGCTGATCGCATTCCATGCGGTGTCGGCACCGCTTTTGAGCTTCGAGCCTATCGCAGACGCGACACTGCCGGCCGCTCCGGGAATCTGCGACAGCACGCCGCCGACCGCGCCGCCGACGTTGCCGAGATAACCGCCGATGGCATTGCTGACGTTTTTGAACGGGGCGGGTATCCTGGCCGCGATGGCCGAGCTCATCGCGGAGAACTTTGCCGACAATGGCGCGGTAAGACGTGACGCGGTGGATTGCATGGCGGCGCCGGCAGCGCTCATGCCGTCGCGGGCTTTCGTGGCGATGCCGGAGAACGCCGACGTTGCCGCGTTTTTGACCCGTCCGAACGCGCCGGAGACCGGCTGGACGATGGCCGCGCCAAGATTCTTGAACGCCGATCCAAGCGAACCACTGTTGGCGGCGAGATTGTCCTGCGCGTCCTTGAGCGCCTTCTGCGCGTCCTTCAACCGGTTCTCGGCCTGCGTCGCCCGGTCGGTCATGGTGGACAGCTTCAGCCGGGCCTGTTCGAGTCTGATGGTCGCGGCCTCGGCCTGCGTGCTGCCCTCGCCGTGCTTGGCGACGGCATTGGCGACGCTTTCCTCGGCGGCACGCACCTGATTCGCCGCGGACTTCTGCTGGAGCATGGCCTGACGGTATGCGGCCGTGGACTTCGCCACGTCACGCTCATAGGATTTCAGCACATCCGCGCCGAGACCGTTCGCCGACTCCTTGAAGCCGTTTTTGAACGCGTGTCCGAACAGCCCACCGCTCTTGGCGCCGTTGAAGCTACCGTCGAAGGTCTTCGACGCGGCCTTGCCGCTCGCGCCGACCTCCTTGTTGACCACGCTGCGGAAACCCTTCATTGACGGGAAAACGCTGATATGCGCGGAACCGAGTTCGCTGCCGAACGCCATGCGGCACCTCCACTATTCAGTTATTCAGTCTTCGTAAAGAGTCCGGAAAACCGGACTCATGCCCCTGGTCTGTTCGCGCAGCCGCTCACGCTCGGCCTTCTCCCTATCCGCCCGCAATCGTTCCGCAAGCGAATCGAAAGGCTTCGGATACTCTTCGCCGCCCAGCGCGTAGATGACCGGCATCTCGCCCCAACGGGCCGGATAATCCAAGCCGTTGAGCTCCGCGCCAGTGTAGGATGACGGATCGCCGATAAGCTGTTCAAGGAGCGCTATCGCGTCGCCGTAGCGGAGCCTGCCGCCAAGATCGGCCTGCAGACTCCACCCACGTGCCGTGAAATCGGCTCGGATCACACTCCCATGTTCGGCGAGCTGGCGGGAGAACCATTGGATTTTCCCAGTGAGGCTCCCTGCGCGCGCACGACAGCGTCGCCATAGTCGGACAGGAGATTGAACACGACCTGCACCGGTTCGCCGTTCAGCGCTTTCGCCTGTTTGTCTCCGGCGAATGCGCTCAGAATGCGTTTGAGCTGTTCCACGCTCTCCGTGTCATCGGACGTGTTCGACAGTCTGGTGAAATCGTCGATGCTCATCGACAATGGGAGCTTGTACGTGCGTCCGCCGGGCACGAGCGCCCAATACACATCGCCCTTGATGATGTGGCGCACCTTGTAGTTTTGCGCGATGGAGGCGAACGCCTCCTCGTCGTTTTTTTCCGTCCACTGGTCGAAATCCTCGATGGTCGGTTTGAAGTCGGTGGAAGTGGAAGTCATTGTCTTGTCCTATCTGCTTTTTCGCCTGCCTGCCGTGGAAAAGAAGATTCCCGGACCGCGCAGACAGGCGAGATAGGCGGTCCGGGAAGATTTTCGTCCGCCGGTCAGGCGGCGCGTGCGGTGACGGTGACCGTCAGATCGGGTGAGGTCACGCCGTCATAGGTGGCGTTGATTCTCGCGCTTCCGGCCTTGACGGCGGTGAGCGTGCCGCCATCGACGGTCGCCACGCCTGCATCCTTGGATGTGAACGTGGCCTGTCCGGTCACGTCCACGGTGGTCTTGTCCACATGGGTGGCGACGGCCTTGAGCGCGAGCTTCGCGCCTTGGACGACCGACGGCTTCGTGTTTCCGTCAGCCGAGGTCACGGCCACCGCCGTCACGCTTTTGGGTCGTACCAGCTTTCGATCCACCTGGTGTTCGGATGCTCCGCATCCACATACAGCGGGTCCTTCATCCATTCGACGGTGAGCGCGCGGCCGGTGACCGAGCCACGCTCCTGCTGGTCAGGTTCGTTGCCGGTGACCTGCATGACGCCGGCACGACGGTGGACGCGCCCGGTGTCGAACGTCTCCTCTTCGTACACCATCCATTTCGCGTCCTGGATGATGTCGGCCACGTGGTAGACGCCCTGCGCGTCCGGCTCGCCGATGGTGATTTTGCGGGTCAGCGCGTTGTTTTCGGCCGGACTGAAAGTCTGCGTGAGGCTGGTCGCCAGCGGCAGCTTTTTATAACCGTCCTGCAAAAACTCCAGCGGGTCGTCGCCGTCGCGCGAATCCTGGTTGCCGCCGTCGGACTTGACGAGTCCGATGCATGCGGTCGACCGATTGTAGGCGGCCGGAAGTTCCGGCGTTGCATTGCTGGATGCGATCATCTCCGGAGTGATTTTGTTTTCGGTGGAGTACGGGACGATCATGATGGCGGCGGTGACGAGCGCCTCCACCTGTCCCAGATCCATGCCCTGACTGTCTTTGGCCATGGCGTTTCCTTTCTATGGTTGTCTGATTCCGGCCGTCGAATATTCGGCGGTCATGTAGTAGCGGCACCATGCCGCGTCCTCGCTGACCGGGTACGGGCCGTTGCATCCGTCAGGCACGACGGCGCAGATGCGGCTGCCTTCGGCGAATCCGATGAGGATGCCGGGCTCGCCGGTCAGCACGCCGTACACGCGGGCCGCCAGATCACGGCATGGTTTCGTATCGTTGCGCGTCCATCCGAGCACGTTGACGCCTATCGACCTGTCGAACGTCACGCGGTCGGCGGATTGCGTGCCGCCGTCGTCACGCACGACCACGAGCGGATAGGAACCGTCGTAACCGTCAGGGATGCGGTTTCCGACCTGCAGGCCGGGGATGTCCGTGATGTTGGAGCGCAGCCATCCGGTGAGGAACAGTTCGAGGTCTGGTGGAATGACGCTTGCCATCAGACCCTCGCCTTCCTCAACGCTTTGGCCAGATTGCCGGTCTGCGCCTCCACGAGCAGGGTCTTAGAGTCGTGGCCGACGACCATGACGGTCGTTCGGTGCTCCCTTTTGACCTCCTCGATTCCGAGGCCGTCGCGGTATGCGCCGGTATCGACTGGAGCTGCCGCCCTCGCGCAGGCGAGGGCCCTGTTCGCGGCCAGCGTGGTGAGCGCCTTGACTCCCGCGCTATTGAGAATCCCGTCGAAGAACTTCGGGTTGAAGTCGACCGATATCCTGTTTTTCGCCATTGTCAGCCCTTTCTTTCCGTCAGACGGCATTCCAAGGTCGGACGCCACCCCGTGAACGCGTTCACATCCTTCGATGGGAATCCGTCGACTTCCCACAAGCGCCCGTCGTCGGGGTCTGCGCGGATCCGGTCGCCGATTTTCACGTCGGCTGTCGGATCCGGGATGGTGAGGTACGCCGTTGATTCGGTTTGTGTGTCGAGCGTGTCCGGCGTACGGGTGCTGGAGCTGGAGGCGAGGGCGCCCATGATGGCGAGCTCGTCCGGAGGCACGCTCCAGTCTGGCTCGTTCTGCGCCGGATTGTACGGGTTGGTCTTGCGTTTGGCACGCAGTCGCCGCCACTTGGTCACGCCCGGCATGCTGAAGGACGAACCATGGCCGAGATAATCCAACGCGGAAGTCACGGCTTCACCCCCCACGACAAGCGGTAAGGCTGCAGCGTACGCTTCTCGGAATCGAAAAGCGCCACGTTAGGCACGCCACCATCGGAACCCGACCGGTAGGTGACGCTTGAGCCATTCGTGGATTGTGAGGATACCGTGCCGGGCACCTGCATCACACGAGACGCGATGTCCAACAGGATCATCTGCACTTCCGGCACATCCTCCAAATCCCAGCCATCAGTGATGGTCGCTCCCACACTCCCCGGCAGATCAGGGAAGGTGGCGCCATTGACCAGCACGAGGCTCCCAGCCTCGCTGAAACGCGCGTCCTGCACGTGCTCCACGCCATCGAGCTTCAGACTCGAAAGCGCGGTCACATGCTTGGATGGCAAGAGAAGCGAGTCGCCGCCATGACCATCCAAGCGAACCGTACGGGTGACGGAAGGCGCGACATGCCAGCCGCAATACTTGCGAATTGCAGCCTGAGCGGCCCTCATCTTGAAACCGGCATCGACTTGGAAGGAGTCGGCGCTTGGAATCAGATCACCAATCACGGCAGTCATGCCGCACCCCCAATCACTTACTTGGCTGCCATCAGGCCAGCGGCCACCAGAGAATCGATAAGCGCATCGAATTCCTGCTTGGTCGGCGCGTCAGAAGCTGCCTTTGGCACATTCTTCGCCACCGGAAGAGAGGCGGCACCGCCGATAGTGACCGGTTTGCCCTTGGCGTCAAGCGCCACAAGCTCCGCCACGTCCTGCGTCTTGTCGATGTTCGCCTCTTTCGGAGTGGCGAAGCGCACGTACTTCTGCGTCATGATCAGGCCGCCTTACCGAGAGTGACCTTAACGAAGGCCTTCGGATACTTGACCTGCAGGCCCAGACGCTCGGAGACGCGGCACTTCTGCTTGAAGTGCAGGAAATCGTCGGTGTCGGAGTCGGTCATCTTCACGACCAGACCGCCCTTGCGCAGCACCTTGGCGCTCTTGAAGGCGCCGACCAGCGCGGTGCCTTCGGTGATGGCGGCGGTGGCCACGGTCGGGATGTTCCACAGCTTGGCCCCATCGGTCAGGTTGAGGTAGTTGCCGTTCGCATCCTTGGCAATGGTCAGCTTCCAGAAGTCAAGCGGGTTCATCACGTAGGCGTCGGCTTGGAAGTTGGTGGTGTGGTGATCTGCAGGCCGCCTTGGACAGGCGGTCCGCGTCGGACAGCTCATACCTTGTCCATCGTCTGAATACCACGGTTGAAAAGGCCGGTCAGATTGTTTTCACTGCCATCACCGGACAGCAGCTGCGTTTCCTCCTGCAGCTTCAGGTCATACTGGGCGGCGTCGTTGATTTCGCCGATGACCCAGGACAGATCATCCATCATGTCCTCGCTGATGCCGAAGAAGCTGGCCACCTTGCCGATCTTGTCCTGCTTCCAAGTCGGGTCCTTCCAATGGACCTGCGGGGCGGCGCCGGTCTCCTCGACCATCTTGGCGTTGCCTTCCAGCTCATCGAAGACCGGATACTGCAGGACGGTGCCGGTGATGGAGCCGGTGGCGAACAGGTCTGCCACGACCAGCGGACGCTGATACGGGCGAGCAGGCTCGGTGTCTGTCTGGGTCAGATACGGAGCGTAGCCAGTGGACGGCGCACCTTCTACATTGGTGTCGGTGTTCGCCTTGCACTCGACCTCGTAGCCATGAGCGATAGCGGACTTCACATCAAATCCAGCCTTCTGCATGGACTTGACGTAATATTCGCCGGCGCTCTTGGCATGGATGGCGTCGGAGCCTCCGACCTGCTGCACGCCAGACTTGGCGTTGAGCTTGCCGATCTGCGCGAGCAGATCATCGGACTGCTTCATGCCGTCCAGCTGACGGTCGATGCCCTCGACTTCAGCCAGCGCGCTCCTCACGAATGCGATGGTGTCGCCATCAGCCTTGCCAGCGGCCAGCAGACCCTGCTTTTCTTCGAGCTGCTTGACAAGCGCGGCTCGCTTTTCCTTGAGAGATGCCATTACGGTCACTCCCCTTTCCGCCCGACTTGGGCAATCTTTATTGCGAGTTGCAACGCTTCCGCTTCGGAAAAACCGTCCGGCTCCTCGGACTTGGCCCCTGTGGGCTCCTCGTTCTTGGCTGCACCGGCATCCGATGCCTTCGCATCGTCACTCTGGTCATTGTCATCATTGTTGTTGTCGGACTGAGTGATGTTCTCAGCCACGAAATCCTTGAGTTTCTTCGCCTGACCGGTCAGGTCATCGGCGATCTGCGAGAGAATGTCTAGATTCTTCTGCGAGAGGGTGCGTCCGGTCTTCAATCGGCGCAGCGCGTCCTTCACGTCCACGATGCCGGTATCCTGATTCGCGCCGACCGGGACGAATGACGCCTCATACACCTTCAATTCGCGGAGCTCATTGGCTTTGGTGCCGTCATCGAGCTCCACCTCGCCCTCGTCCATCACGTCGAACGCGAAGGATAGTTGGCTGAGACGCTTTTCCTTGATCAGGTGGTAGACCTGCGCGGCCTTCGGCGAGTCCATGTCGAAATGGCCTTTAATCCACCAGCCGTGATCGTCCTCGCCCATCGAATCGACGCCGCCGATGTTGTAATCGGGGTCATCCATGCGATGCCCATACAACACGGGCAGTGTATTGCCGCTGTCCTGCCATGCCTTGATCGTCTTGTCGAAAGCGCCCTTGGCCACCACGTCCCCATAGCAGTCGGGTTCACGGGTGAAAGTGGAAGGGTAGGCGATGAATTCGCCGTCCTTGAGCCCGGAATCATCGCCATCGGCCTTGAACTGGCAGTCGAAATCCTTAAAGTGCATCATGCACCTCCTTGAAATGCGTTCGCATGTCCTCCGTCTCCTCCAATGCCCTCACACCGGCATCGAACTGGTTCAAACCGGCCTTGATCGTCAGGTCAGCCTGCAGTTCGTTCTGCCATTTGAGCCATTTGATGTCATCGACGCCCATGCCAGCGCCGAAACGCGATCTGACGCTCTTCTCAAGCCGGTCACGCCACATTCCGACGATTTCCGAGGTCTTCTCACCATCGTCAGCTTCAATATCGGAGCCGTCGGCGGGACGCGCGGGGTCTCCACCGTCCTGCGGACTCGCCTGACCGCCCTTGGTGACGTTGAGCGGCACTACCAGCTCGTCACCACCCTCAAGACGCGGCAGATTCTGGCTCGCGCGCGCCTCGTTCGGCGTAATCCACGGAGCGCCGACCGAAGTGCTCATCACACTGGCCTGCTCCTCGAAATCACCGGAAAGCTTGCTACGAATGTCGAATTCGATGTAATTCGCTTCGGGAGTGCCGACCTTCGGCGCGAGGAAAGTGTTAATCCTGTCCTCAATCATGCGCATGGTAGGACCAAGCGTCTCGCTGTACAGCATCTTGCGGAATTCCTTCGTATTACTGAAATTCGCATTATCCAGGATGCCGACCATGACCGGCGAGACGTGATAGACGCTCGCGACGGTGGACAGCGACAGCTTCGTGACCTCGCTGAACTCCTCCTCACGCGCGTTGAAGCCCAAACGCTTCAACTCCATGCCATCCTCAAGCAGTGGCGTCGCACCGGCCTGAGCGCCCTTGTCGGTGAATTCCTTCCAACCACGCTTGAAACGCTCACGGTCCGCGTCGGTCCATTCAGGCGCGTCCTTCGGACGAATCAGCACACTGCCGATACGGCCACCACGCTTCCAAACCTGCGTGCGATAGCTCCATGCCTGAATCTGCTCGTTGATGATGTCCTTCAACGCCCTGACTGGCGTGACGCCCTGCGTCGGGTCGTCTGGGTTCCAACCATGGAACACGATCATGTCATCCGACGGCACGTCATAGTATTCGGTGCCGAGATTCGGATAAATCCGATAGAAGGCTGGCTGAAAGACACTGCCGTCACGCTTGGCCTGCACCCAGCATGGCGGAATCGGCTGAATCTGCCAGCTGCCGAACTTGTCCACGTCCCGATCGGGATTCTGTGCGACCATCCAGTAGGCGTTATCGTAAAGAGCCAAGTCGGCGACAAGCTGCTGCATCAGCTCATAGCCGGTCATCGTGCCGTTCGGCTGCTTCAGCAGGTTTATCAGCACATCATCGGTCACGCGCTGCCTGTCGGTGTCGCTGACGCGCTCGAATTCCTTCAATCCGACCTGTGCGACGTTCCGTGCGAGGAAAGTGATGACGGTGCGCAGGTGGGGCTGTGTCTTGAACAGCTCGGCCTCCGTCTGGCCCTGAATCATGGCCATCTGGTCGGACAAATCGAAGGAAATGCTGTAGCGCGGCTGGAAAACGTTCCTCAAGGCGCTCCAAAGGCCCATAAGGCACCTCCAATCGCTTCAAAAAATTCAAAGAATCATCAATCCGTGGCCCGAATAGGCGGAAGCCTTCACCGGCTCCGCATCCACGGCCTGCATGGTCTCCAAGGCGTACAGCGCTTCCGATTCGGCGATGAGGCCACTGATCTGCAATGCGCTCTTGCCACGGTCCCACACCTCGACCTCGCCAAGCTTGCGCGTGACGGCCACGCTCACCTGCTGTTCGATGGCGGGTTGCGGCAAATGCCGAAGCTTGCCCTCGCGTACACGGTCCAAGAAGCGGCCACAGCAGGCACCAAGCCGGAAGCCTTCGATGAGATGCACGTTCCACCCTTTTTCGGTGAGCGGGTCGATGAAATCGACTGCCGGGCACCCTTTAGACTGCACGGCAATCTCACAGACATTCGGCCAGCTCTCACGAAGCAGGTCGAGGAAATGCGGCACCCACAGCATGCCGTCGCGCCTGGCTATAAGCTCCACATGCGGCAAACCATCGGCACGCAATCCCGCGGCGGCCACATACGTGGTCTGGCGGTCGGCGCTGGTATCGACGGCCAACACCACGCGATTATCGGCCGGAATGCACGACGCATTATCAGTGCCATGCGCCCACAATTTTGGATTGATGTAGGGCACGATGTCGGCCGTCACCCACTGGCACAGGACCTCTGTGCGGAATGCGGCCTCGGTCATGCCATCGATATCGCTTCTGACACTGGCCACGGTCATCGGACCGTAGCCGAGAGATGGATTAGCCTGGCGAATCGCGTCGGCATCATCCACCGGGCACTTATCAGGAGCCGACCACTCGAAATATCCGAAAGAGCCGTCCTGCTCGCCATTGGCGAAAGCCTCGGCAGCATCCACACCATCAGCCACATACTGCTTCCAAGCGTCCACGAGCTTCCGGCCCTTATCCACCTGCTTGCGCAAGGCCACAGACCGATAATCGCCAGCATTGCTGATGCCCCACAATTGCGAGCTCCACACGGCCTTCGTGGTCTGCGAGACGGCATTCCAGCCATCATCATTATGCTGCTCGCGCAGCTCGTCGAAAATCACACGGGCCGCGCTCTTCGCACGAATGTTCTTATCGGCACGGACAATGTATTTCGCCTTCGACTTCAGCACGATGGCTTCCTCGCCGTTCGTGTTCACGAACTTCTGCGTCATGCCCGCAAGCTCGGGCACCACCAGATCGGACTCCTCATCAGTCTCAGGACGCGGATTACACCACTCCTTGACCTGACTGTAAGGCCCCTTCGCATTATCAAGCGTCTGAGCGGCGCCCACCACCAGGAACTTCACGGGCGGCACACGATCAGGATGCTTGTTCGAGTCCACGAACAGCCACCATGCGGCCAAAACGCCCATCAACGTGGTCTTGCCGTTCTGCCGGGCCACAAGCACGATGACCTTGCGGAAACGATACGAGCCATCCTCAAGCAGTTCGAGCGCATGAACGAGCAGCCACTGCTGCCACGGGTAAAGGTGAACGTGAAGCATGATCTCCGCGAACGCGATCACCGCGAAACCATTACTCGTCTCCTTCGTCAACGGGCGCAACGGCGGCGTGAAGATACGCGGCAAGGTCACGCCATGCCTCTCATCGTCGATGGCGCCGAAAACCTCAAGATTCTCAGCCGCCATCGCAACCTCCTCAGCCGAAACGCTTCATGAACTCGTCCATCGCGATAACCTTGCCGCTCTTTGACTCCTCGGACTTCGGCTCAGGCTTCGCTTTCGCAGGCCGACCAACCTTAGCAGGCGCATCCACCGTAAGGCCGAGACTCTGGCAATACTTCAGGAACGTCGGCAGCGACACATTGTCGAGCTTGCCGTTCTCATCGACAAAACCGGAGAACGTCAGATAATCGATACGCTCAGCCAACACGCGAGCCGCAGCGACAACAGCAGAATTCACAGCCTTGAGGTCAGCGTTCTTCAACGAACGCTCCAACGCCTCCGCCACATTCCGACTCGGAAACTTCGCACTCATCGAAAACACCCCCTAATCTGCCATCGCGCGCGACCCGCCAACAATTTCACTCGTCGGGGAGAGGAAGACCGACCACGCGGGACGTGGGTCGGTTCGGGGTGGTTTTTAGGATTTCACCGCCCCTACCCCGTCGGGGTTGGTTTCGAATGCTGTTTTGAATGCTTTGATTGCGTTTGTGAATCGTGTAATAAGTTCGTCTGCGCTTGGTGGTTTTGGAGTGATGAGTGTGGTGTAGCAGTCGCCGACTGTGAAGGTGTTGACTTCGTTGTGGGTGACGTTGATTGGGATGTTGACGGTGAATGAGCTGATTGGGAATGTCTTGTCGCTGATCGTGGCGGTGAGCTCTAGCGTGACTGGCTGCTGTGGCATCATTGCCTCCTTGCTCATGCTGTCTGAATCCATTGTCTGCTTAGTGTTCCGATTGGTGCTGGCGGGTCTTGGTTGCCGCGCAATCGGTTGCAGCTGGTGTGGCTTGGTTTGAAGCCTGCTGGGTCGAATTGGAGTTCGGGGTGCTTCGAGACTGGGTAGAGGTGGTCGAGGTTGAAGCTGTCATCTGTGGTGTTCTTGACTGCGTTGTAGTCGATTGGCATACCACACAACCAGCAGACTGCATGCTGTGCCTTGCACTGTGCGAAGAATGTTGCTTTGTCTTTTTCGAATTGGCGGCTGGTCTTGCGTGCTCTTCCTGGCATACGATCACCGCCTTGTGGTGCTTCGGGCTGGAGTCGAACCAGCGCATGGTGTGGGATGCACTATCTCTTATCACGGGCATTCAAAGAATCATGAAGCCATGGCCGGTCTGTTCCGTCCTCTGGTATCTGTGCTATCCCTCGTGCTCTGCCACTGAGCTACCGAAGCGATATGAATAATGGCCCAGCTATCATTATGCTGAGCCATTCATTCTACGAACATACGACAGTATAGCATTTTAATTGTGACAGTCAAGCATGGCTGTGAGTTCTCCGAGGTTGAACACGTACTCTCCTTTGTGTTTTGTCGGCGTGGCGTGCGACAGTTTGCCTCTGGTGAGCCATTGGCGGATCTGGTCGCTTGTGCAGTGGATGTCCATTTTGGCGAGGTATCTTGCGACTTCGACTGGTTTTCCGGTGTATTCGAGTTGCCAGAGTTTGTTGTCGCGTTCGGCTTTGATGGCTTGGACTCCGCCTTGCCATTTGCAGGCTGGGCATGTCCATGTTTCGGCTTGTGGCGTGCTGGTGGCTTGGTGACCGCATTTTGGGCATGTGCCGATGATGACCATTGCCTCTTCTGGTGTCAAGGCCGTCTCGTTGCGTCGGCTGATGTGTTCCAGGGCGGCGTAGTCGTCGGCTGCGGTGCTCATCGTCAATATGGTGTGCCGGTTGCTGATGATGGCGTACCATGCTTTCCGCCAGTCGTATGCGGCGTATGCGGCGCGTATTTTGCCTGCCTGTTCGGCCAACCATGCTTCCGATTCGTTGATGAGGTCCTGCGCGCGGGTGTCGATGGGCAGTGGCGCGTTGCCTTTGTTTGGCGTGTGGCTTGTGGGGCCGATGTGCGCCTGACGGAGCATGATGCTTCGCAGGGCTGGCAGTTGGACGTGTCCGAGCTGGCGGATAAGCCGCCAGTAGGTTTCACGGCAGTTTGCGCAGAGCATATTCGCGGACGCCGTTTTCATGGGCTTGTGGCAGTGCTGGCAGTCGGTCAAAGTCTGGTCTCCTTGTCGTGCTGGTGGATGATGGCCGCTACTTCGGCTTTGGGCACTTGCGGCACGAGTGGCGCGATCTCGTCGAGCGCATAGCCGGCCTGGTGCCATTTTGATGATCATGTTTTCGAGTATTTTCTTCATTTGCTTTTCCTTGGTTCGATGGTCTTGATAATTCGCTGCGAAGTATCGCAGGCCGCGCGCACCTCGTACGGCCTGTGATGGGAGTCGGCTCTCTCCTGTGCCGCATCCGATGCCTCTTGGAGCGTCTTGTACACTCGGCATGTGTGCAGTCTCATGTCACCCTTCGGCCAAATGATGTAGCCGTTCACTGGTATTCCTTCACGGTGTCGCAGCCGATGGTCTTGCCATGGTCGGTCAGGCAGACCCATGTCACGTCGCCGGTCTTGACCGTCGTCATGCCGTAATCGGGATGCGTGCCTAGATACCAGCCCTCATAGATGCTTAAGCCAAGCATGGCGAACGCCACGACGCCTAATATCACCAGTGAGATAATCAGCTTGTCCAATCCGTCCATCATTCACCTTCCTTTTCGATTTTGACGGTCTCCTTGTATGGGTTTTCGCTTGTATACTGCGGAAAATCGCATTCCTGGTCTTTCCAACCGGCCGCGTAGCCTTCCTGCCATGCCTTGCGGCGCTCGTGTTCCAACCATTCCAGGCTGTACATGGTTTCCGGTTCGTCGTGTTTCATGATTTCTCCTTTTTAGAAAAGTGTTTGCTGTTCGCTGTCTTCGGATTGCGGCCATCCGAAATCCGATAGGTCATTCACCGGCAGTCCGGCCCACGGATCAGGATTGCCGGGCACCGGCCGCATTTTCGGAAAACCAGGAAGCGTCGAATAATGGAATCCGTTGTCGCCCACTTCCACCGGCTTGACGCTGACGGGCATCAGGCCGCATTCGTGCGCGCCCAAATATTGGCCGTCCGGACTGATGCCTAATGGTCCGGCGACGGTTTCCAATCTGACGATGTCCATGTGGGACACGTGCCGGATGCGTATAAGCGGCCTGTCAAGGATGATCGCAGTGACCAGGTCGTCACCTTCGATGATTCCCGCGTCCCACGATTGCCAGACCACGTCCCTTTCGCTGAAAATCCACCGGCCGCATGAGCACACGACCGGAAAGAGATGCGCCGGATTGCCTTCCGGAGCGAACCGGCGCATCCACTGTGGCGGTTTCCTGCTCATCCCATCAGTCGCTTCCAAAAACCGTCGGACGCCTCCACGAGCCTGTAGCCGCAGTATGGGCAGGTCGCGTAATATGCTCCGACACGTTCTCCGCAATGCGCGCATTCCACATACCTGATCGTCTTGTTCATCTGTCTACCGCCTTCACATTCGTGTCCTCGATTTGATTAGGCACTTCGGACGGCATAGAGCCGCTGTAGCCGAGCATGGAACGGCAGTGGTCGGCTGTCTTTTCGTATGCGTTGATTTGTCCCTTCACGACACCGTATGCGTCCATTTCATGCTGCATCAGAAGAGCGTTCGCTAATCTCAGTCCTTCCACTTCTAGCTGTTCGCACCAGTCGATGACTTCCTGCAATGCTTTGTCTTTTTCACTCACGTTCGTTACCATGGTGTTCCTCCTTAGTTGAGGCTTCGTTTGATTGATTTCCAGATCTGGTCGAGTTCGGCATCGGCCAATCCACTATCCCTGCCGCGCTGCAGCAGGTCATCGTGGATCTGATGTTCGTTTTCCGGATGGTTTTTGAAACGCCCGTAAGCCCACGCATGCAGCGTGCTGTTGCGTTGGCCCTCCGGCACCGGCGTCATATCCGGCATGCCATTGGAAATCGACGTGGCACGCCTGTCGGCCATGACATCGTCCAGACTCATTTGCGGCGCGTCCGGCTTCGGCTCGCTCGTGTAACCGAAATCCTTGAGCATGCGCATGATCGCCTCGCTCGCCTCCGGCACCACGCCGGCAGGCAGATCCACCAGCTCATACCGTTTGCCGTCGATGACGCTGCCGGGGCCAAGCACATAACCCTTGTTGCTCACACGCAGGTCGATCGGCAGATTCTGCTCATGCACCGCGTTCTTCAACAGTCCGATATCCATGCCGGCCGGCATGCGATAGTACAGGTGCACGCCATGCGGCGTTTTCGTGACCAACGTGGCCGGCAATTTATCGGTACCGTAGTCGCCGGTCAATGCCTGCAAGCACTGCCAGCCATCAGGACCATCATCCTCGGTCGGCTTATCGCAGTCGATGACGAAACAGTCGCCAAGCGGCACGACCGCATACCTGCTCATCTGGCCGGTGATAAACGATGCGTCCACGTGGCTCTCGTCCGACGGATTCAACCGCTTCCACGACAACGACACTTTCCCGTCGACCGGACCGCCGGATTTGCGCGCCTTGCCTTCGCATGGAGCGAAACCGACATGGCCGTCCAACGCCGATTCGACGATTCCGGCCAGATCCTGACAATCGCCCACATCATCCAACGGGAGCAGACTGTCACGAGACGGCTTCGACAATGCCGTCTGCCACCAAGTGTCGGCAGGCTCCGTCTCGTTATCGAGAGCGGACTTGCGATACACTTCGAAACGATTCTGGTCGACGACGCGCACCACACGGCATTGACCGCCGGGAAGAGCCTTGGTCTTCGAATTCCCCAAACCAAGCAAATCCATCAAAGACTGCGGAACCGCCGTATGAAACTCCTTGCGATAGTCGTTCCTGGACGCGACCTGCACTCCATACCGCTCCTCATTCGACTCGATCTCGCTGATCAGCCAATACATCTCATCGCTGATGTTGCGCGCAGGGCTCAGATTCACGATCTCCGGCTCATCTGAAAGCTCCCACAGGCGGCACGACAGCACGAAAAACGCTGCGGGATGCCGATGGCAGAATTCCTCGATCGCATGATACTGGTCATACGAGCGACCTTTCGACTGGTGGAATTCCACCTTGACGAAGCGTCGCACGTCCGAATTCTCGCCGGAATCGGCGAACTGCATGTTGGTCAGGATCAGCAGCGTCGCAGATGGCGTCATCACGCGATAACGACCGCCGGTGACGCGGGCATTGACCTGCGAGCCGGTCGACAACGCGCGCAGCAGAGGAAGCATGTCCTCAGTGACCGCGCAGGCCTCATCGTCAACGGCGAACGCCTTGCCGTCCATCTCATCATTCATCGACTCACGGCCAAGAGTGTATCCGCCGCCAGTGCAATAGCCCTGTACGCTGAAGCCGGGAAACACCTTGCCGACGCCAAGCACGCCGAGAATCGACTGGCGGGCGATCAGCGTCTTCCCGTCACCACCGTGCCCGGACAACACATAGGACAGCTGTTTGAATGGTTCCAGCCATGGGGTTGCGAACATGCGGCATAGATTCGCATAGGACCTCTCGTCGACGGTGAGCCATCTGAGTATCCGTTCAGCGTCCTTCAACGCCTGATTGCCCATGCCCACGGGAGAGAACGTTTGCGTGACGGCGATGTCCGGCTCATCCTGCAGGCAGACGACTTTGCCATCGCGCCGTACCCACACGCAGGGGTCGCAGCGCACGCCGCGTTCGACTTGGTCGAACCATTGCGAACGTTTCGCCTCGCGCAGGATCGCGCCCGAGTAGAGCGGATTGCGTTCGCTGCTGCGCGCGTTGCCGCCGATATGGTATTCGTCCTCGATGGTCTTGACTGGATGCCAGCTGTTGAGGATGAGTCTTTCGCCTTCATGGTCGGTCATGTCTGGGTCTCGGCGCCAGAGCCTGTCCTGTGACGGACAGTAGCGGAGGTGGCCTTCGCGGAGTTCCCAGATGGCTTTCTGGTATCCGGCCGCGACGACTGGCTCTTTTTTGCGTCGGTCGTTCTCTCCGCCGCCTTGGCAGATGAGTTCGAGGTTGTGGCCGGTGATGGTCGTGATGATTGTGTGGTCGTTCGCCGGTGTGAAGGTGAGTGCGAGCATGTGGAAGATTCCTGCGAATTTTGCTGGCAGGTCTTCGGTTGGTATCGGCTGGTATTGGCGGTAGTCCCTCATTTTTCACCTCCTCGTCTGAAGGGGACGGTGACGGCCCCTAAACACACATACAAAAAAATCAACAAAAAAGACATATATATAAAACACTTTGTCCTTTTGTCCTTTTTTCTATATATCGTTGATTTTTCGTCCTTTTTGGGTGGACTTTGCGCATGTCCACCTATGTCCCCCACGTCCCCGCAGTGACGTTTTTCTTTCGGGTGAACGCCACTACGGGGAAACGCGAGGGGACTTTTTCTCATTTTTTAGAATTCCGGCTCGCTGCCGCTGCCTGCGCCGAGCGCGTTGATGACCTGGTCGACTGGCTTGCCGAGGAGTCCTGCTATCTCCTGCGCGTTCTTTCCTGCCGCTGCGAGCTGGCTAATGGTCTGCCTGTCGCTCGCGGTCAGTCCGGCTGGCTGGCCGATGGTGGCCGGCTGGCCATAAGCGGGCTGCTGTGGCACATACTGCTGCTGTCCTGCCTGCGGATCGTTCATCGCCGCGTTCAGGTCGGACTGCTTCTTCGGCGTGACGACGTAGTCGTAGATCTTCGCATCGTTGTATCCGCGGGTCTTCGCCGGCTGGGTGCGGGCGAACGTGGCTTTCAGATGGTCGCCGACGTTCGGATGGTCGCCGACTCCGGCCTGACGGCATGCGAGGCGCAATTGGCCGATGTTGTAGCCTTTCACGTACACGCCGCGGATGCCGCTGTCTCCGACCCTGTCAGGGTCCTGCAGGCTTGTCTGCAAATGGATGACGACCTGCGGCTTCGCCTTGCCGTTCGGATAAAACAGTGGTTCGCCGGTTGTGAAGTCGGTCTGCTGTTCCGCGCGGATCTCCACGATTTCGCCTTCCACGCTGGTGCCGATCGGATCGTCCTTACTGAACGCGCTTGGCGCGCCGCCTTGCATCACGTCGTCGAGGCTCAATGATTCGGCTGACTGCTGCTGCGCCTGTTGTGGCCGGTAGCTGGCTCCGCCTTGCTGCGTGAATCCGCCGCCATAGTTATTCGTTCCGTACATTGTGTTTTTTACCTTTCTACTTGTTGTTGTAGGTGGATTCCAGCAGGCCGATGGCCTGCTGCCATTTGTCCGGCAATGCCGGATATTGGTCTTCGTTGAGTTCGGATAGTTGTCCGAGCTGATCGTCCGGCCAGCTGCCGCATTGGAAGCAGTGGTTCGGACTGGTCGGCAGGGCGTGTATCCACGCGTCGCGTGTTTCGACGCCGTCCTCCTGTTCGATGAGGTCGAGGAGGTTGACGATGAGCTGCGCGCGACTGAGCGCCCATTTGCCGGGTTTCGGGTCGAAGTCGAATTCGATCGGCAATGCGTCGGCGAGGCTGACGCTGTTCCTGGGCAGGAAGTAGATCGCGTTGCGTTTGCATGGTTCGCCGTCGTTTTCCAAACCGATGCCGTACAGGCTTGCCTGGATGCGGTATTGTTGCGACGGGCCGTTGGCTTTGACGTTGCGCAGGGTGGTTTGGCCGGTGATCTTCCAGTCGATGGTCATGTTGTTTTGCGTGTCGTACAGGTCGATGCTGCCGTGGACTATGCTTTGTCCGTGCAGTCCGTGGATTGCGCCCACGTCGACGTGTCTTTCGGCTTCGAAGCGTTTCACGGCCCATGGGTCTCCTCCATCGTCGTCCGGGACGGCGAATTCGTCCTTGCGCTTGTTGAACAGGCGTTCGAATCGTTCGTGGACGCATGTGCCGATGAACGGGAGCCATGCGGCCGACTGGCGTTTCTCCCATCCGGCGAGCCGGGCGGCGAGGCAGTGGAGGCAGTCGGTGCCGAGCTCCGATGGTCCGATCTCCTTTTGCAGGTTTCGCGGCTGGTTGGTGATGTGGTCTTCGATGATGCCGCGGATCTCCGTCCACTCCTCCGACTCCACCGTGGGTGCTGGCGTCGTTTCCGGCGTGGTCTGGTTTGCGGCCATGACTGCTTCAAGGTCGAGTCGTGAGCTCATGTTTCACCCCTTTCGCGTATTCCTCGTCGAGGCGGGCCCGGAGGAACGCCGCTAGGCTCCCCGTCTCTTGCACGTCGATGATGTAGGCGTCGTCGAGAAAATCTGGCGCCTTGTCGTAATGGTTGAGCGCCCTGTTGAGCGCGAGGTCGACAGCCTCCTGACTGATTGGGATGCGCATTATTCGACCACCAGGCTTGCCGCGCCGACTTTCACGCAATCCTGCAAAGCGTTTTCGCCGACTTTTTTGACGATCGCGGACAATGCTTTCGGCTTGACCTGATAGCAGTCCGCATACTGTTGGATGGGAAAGTGTTTTTCGAATGCGCTGGCGTCGAGGTTGCGTTTGCCTTTGCGGATTTTCACGGTCAATGGTCCGGCCGCGTATTCTCCTGGCTCGCGGTTTTCCATGATGAGCGCTTTGAGACTGTCGGCCTGTTCCTGCAGTTGGTGGATTCGGTCGGTGATTTCCGCGTATCTGCTTGCCAGTGTGGCCAGTTCCTGCTGTCCTGCCATTGGTCAGTCCTCCTGTGTTTCTTCGAGTTCGGCCTGTTCGGCTTCGGCTTTCTCCGATTCGGCCAGCTTGTTGTCGTCGAGCTCTTTCCTGCAGTGGAGTGGATTGCGGAGGAGTCGGCTGATCGCGGCACCTTCCTTGACGACGTTCTGGCAGATGCCGATGCATTCCGAGATAACGGCGGCAGGCGTGCCGTACAGGTCTTTCTTTTCGATGGTCGCGTCGGCCTTGTCGATGAACGATGCGGCGGCGTCGCCTATCTTGCTGGCGGCCGGATAGAGGCTTGCGAGGTCGGCGCTCATGTCCTCGTCATCGATGAGGGACTGCACGACGTAGTTGCTGCGTAGTGTTTTTTTCATTGGTTTCTCCTTATCTTGGAACGTATTCTTGCTGGAAGTTGATGATTGCCTGCGTGCACGGCTGGTAGGGGGTGCCATGCCAGGTGAGTGGGTCGCCGGTCTTGCGTTTGCGGGGGCCGCGCGTGCCAAGCACGAGCTTGTCGGGACGTCTCACGTGGACGTTCGCGTCGATGATCTGCCGGTCATCCTCGTATGCGACGCCGTTGAGCGCGTCGGTGAAGAGTTTCGCGAGATTGTCCCAGTCTCGTCCACGCCGGGTCATGGTCCAGAAGATGAGCGTGATGGCGACCGGCCCTTTGTATGGGAGCAGGTCTGGGTATTGTCGTCGCCATTCCGAGTAGACGCGATTCTCCGCTTTTCGCGTGGCTTCGGGTGTGATGCCGTGGCCGTTGTAGACGCGTGGCCGGCCTTTTGACTGTGGGTCTCCTGGGATTGTCAGCCTGCAGACGGACGGCCATGATGGCAGGGCGAGCGTGTCAAAGCTCATTCCGCCACGTCCTTGCTGTAGTTGGCTTTCAGATCCATGAGTTCGCCATTGAGGAGTTTCGTGGCGAATCCGTAGACCACTTTGTCGTTGGCTTGGAACGCGGTTCGCTGCAATGCGCTGATGGCGTCGAAAATGCCGGTCAATGCGTTGGAGATGATGGCGCGTGGGTTCTCGCACTGTTTCTCCGGTGCTGTCTCCTTGTTGGCGGTGAGTTCCTGGCTCATTGGCTCCTCCTTGTTGGCGACTGGTTTCGATGCGACGGTCATGATGGTCTCCTTCTTCTTTCCGCTTGTGGTGGTTTTGCGTGGCGAATGCTTGTCGAAGGCCGGCAATAGTCCCTCCTTGCGGAGTTGACTGATGATGTTGCCGACTGTTTTCTGGCTTATGCCTAGCGTTTCGGCGGTTTCCTTGCCGTCGAACGTTTGTCCTTGGTCGATGCGGTTTTTGCAGTGCGCGAGGATGAGGTCTCGTTTCGACGGTTTCGCCGGCAGGTCCTGCGTGAGGAGTCCGGCCTTGCGTAACGCACGCATTTCGCCGATCTGGAGTCCGGCTTCTCCTGACTCGTCGTAAATGCTTTTGAGCTCTCGAAGCTCGTCGGCGGCATATTCGTGTTTCAATGTGTTCCTTTCCTTAAGCGTTGAATCAGCGCGTGGTTGTCGCTGATGAACTTGTCCACGTCGATTCCTTGCTGCGTGAGGGTCGGCTTGCCGGTGTCGACGCGTGCTTTCACGTCGCTTGTGACGTTCGGACGGCTTTTAACTCGTGTCACTGGAATGAACGTTTCGTTTTTCATCTGGCCACCGTCCTCGTGTACTGGTGTGCTGTGGCCCAACGCTCGGCCACGGCACGCTGGTATCTGACTTTGCGCCTGTCCTGATGGCCTTCCGGTGGTTCCACGCCGATCTTCACGTATGGCGGGCCTTTGCCTGTGCTGCGCCAGTTCGCCAGGGTGCGCGTGCTCATGCCGAGCGTGTCCGCCAGCTCGCTTGGTGTGAGAAGGTCACTCATGGCCGGCGTCCTGAAGATTCCCATTGGGGTCGATGTGGAGGCCGTCGACCATTTCCACAGTGTCGCTGCCGCCGCGTTCGATATGCCTTTTGAGCGCAACGTCGATGGACTGGCATGCGATTCGGGCGGCAAGCGCGGTGCATTCGCCGAGTCTGCCGCCGGGCAGGTTGACGCTGTATACCAGGTCATCGGATGCACCTAATGGCACGATGAATTCGCCGATGATCGAGTGGGTGGCGTTCTCATTTCCGATGACTTCGGCCGAGAGTGTGAATCTCAGCGTCCTGCTTTCCTTGCTGGTCATTGCTTTCCTTTGCTTGTTGGCGTTGTGGTGCCCCACCATGACGAGTGGATGGGGCTGAGTGGATGGGGCTGAGTGGCTGGTATCGGTGTCGAACCGATGCCGTCCTTGGATTCCGAGCGCCCCTTTGATCGTTGGAACACGACCTGAACGTGTTCACGGCCGGTGGCGTGGCCGACGGTGACTGAAGCCGTCAGGCGGACTTGAAAGGGTTTGCAGGCACCGGAGCGCCTGCGTTTTTTGATAGAGAGAGAAGAGATTGGAATCCTTGGGCGGGCGAACCGTCGCCCAACCAGTGCGCCGACAGTGTATGTACGGCAGAGAGATGGTCGGCGCGTGGATAATAATCGATATTCAGTTATGTGTCCCCGCCAGCCGACATGAGTGAACGTGGATGTCCGCGCAAAACGTCCCTAATTTGGTTTGTTTTGTTGGACTGTCGGCTGGTGGGAAGTCTTTTAGTCGCGTGGGGCGAATCTGACGATCAGCCACAATGCGGTGGCGATGTACACGCCTTCCACCATGAGCGCGGCGGTGGTGCTGCCGCCATGCCATGTGAGCATGATGGTCAGGCTGGCGATGAGTCCGATGCTGACGAGTGTGAAGAGGATGCGGCGCAGCAGGTAGTTCGGCTTCTTCCGCTTCTTCATTGCTTGCATGTCTTCAATCCGGTAATCATGGTCAGTCATCGTTGCTCCCAGTGTTCACTCGCTTGAGTGGGAAGGCTTCAGGCGGGAGCGTTTCGCAGACTTCCGGCCACTTTGCATACTGTCTATTGCCATTCCAGATGGGATCAGACGAGTTATCATATGTGCGTGCCGACCAGTCATCATCGATGTCCTTAAGCAGGAGCCGACCATCATTCGCGGTGACATAGAAGCCCTGCTTCTTCGGTTCTTCGGGCAGTGGCTTCTGTTCGGCTGACTTGTCGAGTTCCGTGAGTTGGCTGAGCAGGTGGTTGGTTTTCTCTTCGTCGAGGTCCTTGCATGCCGTGATGAGGTCTTCGATGATTTTTTCTCGCTGTTGGAAGATGTTCATTTCTTGTCCTTCTTCTGGTTGAGTTCTTTGAGTGTTAGTCCGATTTCGCGGCGGAGGTTCATGAGGTCGGTTTTGTTGAGCATGTGTTCCTGGTATCCGCCTGCCATGTCGAATCTGAGTCCGATGAGGCAGCTGTGGTCACTGCTGTGCGTGCCGTCCTCGATGATTCGCAGTTCGAATGATTGGCTCATCGCATGTTCCCTAGGTCGTCGTTGAGCGTGTAGGCGAAGTTGTCGAGGGTGCTTTCGGGGATGTCCGCAAGGACTTCCTCGCCGTCCGCGTGGAGTTCGATGAGTTGGCCGCTCTTGTCTTCCTGGATGCGGATGGCGTAGCCGGTGGTGCCGATGAGTTCGATTCTTGGTTTCATGGTTTTCCTCGATTCTGGTGGTGCCGGCGGGTTAAGCAACTGGCTCATGTTCGGTTTCCTTAGGCTTTGAATTGTTTGATGCTGTCAATCGGCTGGATGAGGAGCATGAGCAGCTGCATGGAGTCCATGTCAAAGACCGGTGCGGCTTCTTCGATTTCCTTGATGGTCATCGAGATGCTTCCATTGAGCCTTTGGTCGACGGTCTTGAGGGTGCATCCCCAAGCGTTTGCAAGGTCGGCACGTGTCTTGTCGCGTCTGGCGAGTTCGGCTTTGAGGTTTCTGCTGGCTGTTTCCGTCAGACCGGCCATTCATCCTCCTCGATTCCCTGCTTGGTGAGGCAGGCGCGCCAGTCGTGCCAGCCGGGGCCGCGCATGTGGCCGCACGGGTAGTGGTCGGGGGTCTTGGTCTTTTTTACACTCATCATGTCTGCGTTCCTTTCGATACTTCACAGTGTATTTAATTAACTACATCTATGTATTCATTTATACACATCTTCACAAATTGGGCACAATTGGGTATTTATTTGGCTATAATGATGGATATGGGACGAAAAGCAAATGAAATGACCCCACTCGCCACACAGATAATGAACGAGTGCATAAGGATCCAGAAAGCCAGCGGCATGACCGTCGCCGATTTCGCGAAAGCCTGCGGCTTCAGCCGCGATTACTGGTACAAACACGCGAATCTCAGCCGCCCTCTGACAATCGGCGACCTGGAACGAATCAGCAATGCCAGCGGCATATCGGCAGAAGACATCGTGACGAATTCGAGGCGTCATGCGATTGAGGAATCGGAAGCGAAGGTGCGGTCTGGCGGCTATGGTCTTGCCGCCTATAACGCTCATGGCAAGCAGGAGGCAATCAATGGAGAGGCTGGGCCGGATTACGACGAGCCTGCCTGACCTGCCGATCGACCGGCGCATGACCTACGGTGCCATGCGCCGCGCCATTGTCGGACTGCCCGTAACCGTATCCAGCGCCATCCTGCCGAACGGACTATGGGGCTGCTATGACGACGAGAATCATGTCATCCTCATCGATCGTCGGCTCACGTATACGGCCAAACGCTGCACCCTCGTACACGAGCTGCTGCATTGGCAGCATGGCGACACCGGCTGTTCAAACAATCGTTCGAAGCAGGAGCGACGGGCGAGAACGCAGACCGCCCTCACGCTCGTCGATCCTGCCGAGCTTGCATTGCTCGAACACATGTACGACGATGACCTATGGTCGATAGCAGACGAGCTGAACGTGACCATGCAGGTGCTTGCGGACTACCAAGCCATGCTCAACGTCTCACCTAACGGACGAATCACCTTTAGCGATACCAAAGAAAAGGTTTTCAATGCGTAAAAAAATCATTGCCATCACAGCTGCGACGCTTCTCCTGGCGACGGCCTGTAGCTGCGGAAGCCAGCAGGAGCCGGATTCCACGACGGCCAAGACGCCGGACGTCAGCACGCAGCAGTCGAAGCCACAACAACAGGAAGACGAGAAGACGGCGCAGAGCTTTGTGGACGAGTTCAACGCGAACTCCTCGACGCAGATAACCGACGTCGAGAAATTCACGCCGAGCGATTCGACCGGCCCCTATTATCGGACGGAGTATCGCACCGGCGCTTTCTCCACCGCAGACGCTCTCCACGGGAGACTGGGCCAATCGTCAGTGGACGTGCTGGTCTACGGGGCAGTGCTCGGATACGGGGAGAACGATATGATCCGCGTCTACGTCGATGGGCCACATGATGAGATCGACAGCGTATTCCCCATCATGGCGAAGATTCTTGACCCGTCGCTTTCCGATCAGGACATCCAAAGTCAGATGGCGAAGGAGTATCCGTCCAACGATCTGCTTTACGCCGATACGCATGAGTTGATCGAGCGGGCTTATGTCGATGGCGATCATGCGTTTCTCGATGCAAAAATCGGCTAGGCGCTCTTGAAAAGAATGTACAGATGATTCCGTGCCAACATGATGAACTCGACATAACGACACAAGTCCTCGGAGACTTCCGGCAAGTCATGGCCGAGCGTGTCAGCATCATCTGAGCGAGATAGAATCAAGGCAAAAAAGAGAAGGGAGTAATCATGGCGAAACGACCACAGCCCGCGCCGGGCGCTATCTATGAGTGCGATAGGCTCGCCCACCCACTGTTCTTAGCTATCCGGCTTTATGCGAATCGCTTGGAAGTGGATATGGGCACCACGTATCTGCACCGGTACAAGAAGACCGAAGCATACCAGGTAAGCGACCTGCAGGGCGTGGTGTTGAAGAAGCGCACGGTCACATGGAAATACAGTGCGTTGCGCTCACTGCCCCTGAAATTTAAGAAGGCCGAGGACGCGCAGGAATTCTACAATGCCGTGAACAGCCTCTAAGAACAGCAAAGCCCCACGATTGATGGGGGCTTTTATATTGCCTTATAAGTCTTTATAAGTCTTTATATTCTTTCAATTTCGGCGCTATTGGCAGCTTGTATGAAAGAAT